>ENA-OWND01000026-OWND01000026.1-metagenome-genome-assembly--contig:-NODE-26-length-93107-cov-9.404000_pt1 | contig 93107 bp, 56 predicted proteins | sample MGYA00245342_ERZ651119 | MGnify/ENA primary metagenome ERZ651119 (study PRJEB26857, sample SAMEA4031756) | metagenome | biome: human; feature: oral; material: saliva | place: Philippines | collected 2014 | study... | reverse complement strand
CACTTCTAACTGCCGAAGAGAATAGGGCAGCATTTGACTCTATGAGAGATGATTTCAAAGAGAAGCTAAAGAGAGAGTTCGATAAAAGAAAAATTAGTTATGATGATAACCTCTTAAATGCACTCTCTAGTAGAGATAGCCATAAAATTACAATGGCTATTGCTCAAAATGGCCTAAAAGAGAGAGATTTATCAGTACTTTTGAATAATAATCATAATACAGCACCAAAGGTTAGCGCACCAAATGTAAATAGTAATGTCAGTCCTGAGCGAGTTAATAAAATGAAAGATTTTATGAATACTCAGCTAGAAGGCACAACACCTGATAATCTCAAAAAACTATATGTAGATGGCCATGAGGGTGAAGTTCAGTCTGTTGCATTTGATCAAATTGCTGAGCAAAAGAAAAAAGAGGCAATAGCAAAGATTGATGATGTAGTAGCTAATTCAAAACATACCAATTCCATAACTGCAGAATCTCTAAATATTAATCTAGAAGGCCATAAGCGTGATTTAGTAAATTATCTAGACCACATGGATAGAACTATGAACTACTACTCTATGAGCCCTCAAGGTGGCAGACCACGAAACGATTGCTCTACCCTTGTAGGCAATTCTCTTGCAGTTGAATTTGGTAGAGGCGACTATCCTAAAGAGAGCTGGGCAGCACTTCAAAAAATTATAGGACCTGAAGGTAGTAGACGTAATTCAGAGGCCATGATACAAGACCTTGCAAGAGTTGCTGGCGATGTAATTGTTGGCAAAGAGATGCATTCAAAGAGCGAACAAGATAGAAAAAATACCCTTCTGAATATGATTAGAGAGGTTGGGCATGGTGGTGTAATCGCTACTGATAAAGGTAAGACTAGTTTTGACCAAGGTAGAGATTGGGGAGTTGATCACATTGTTCGTGTAGTAGAAAAAAATGGACAATTATATGTATATGAGACAGAGTCTCCTAACGGAGTACATGCAACTCCAGCTGAAGAGTGGGCTGAAAAGAAAGCTCGTACTAGGACTAAAGAAGGCGATCCAAATAGAGGTCTTGCAATGGTAGAGAATTTCTACGCTGTTAGAGGAAAAGATTTAAGAGATGGTATGGCTAGTGGGGAATTTATTAAAGATGGAAAACTTAGAGAGGCTACTATCAGTTCAGCTAAGGAAGGCTTTATTGAGGATTTAAAAGCTTTCGCTGCTGATAACCATATTGATCCACGTGTAGCAGCTGCCTACCTCAAATATAATGATAGCTATGAGAAATTTGCGGAGGCTGTTAAAAATATTGATGATAATCCTGCTGCTACTTGGAAAAAGATGCAAGAACATGCCGAGCAACAAGCAAAAGGTATGGGATTAGAGTATCACTTTGATAAGAATGATGGCCTAATTGCTAAGATATTTGCAGCTCTTGGTATGATGTTTACTCAAAGCATGAAAGATCAAGAGAATAATATGGGTATAGCTAAGAGTCAAGAGATGAGCGAAAATAGACCTGAAACTGGCGGAGTAAAAGAAAGCAACCCTGATATCACTTCTGAAACAATAAAAGGTAATGGTATTGATAAAGATGCACTTGCTAATGTTACTCATAAAGACCCAGTTAAAGCCTCTGTTACTCCAGCACACGATAACACACCTTCACTTTAATTTTATTTTTTAAGTTTGGCCTAAGGGATTTTCCCTTGGGTCATTAACCTGAAAAAACTATAATTCTCCAAGATAAAAATATGGAGTTTTTTAATGTTAAAACAGATCACCATATCTTGTATTTTAGCTTCTACTATCTTTGGTTCTACCTATATAGCACCATTAAAGGCTAAGATAGAAAATATTCAAAAACTTTCAATCGATGGACTTAGTAACGGACAAGACTTTCTATCTAAGGTAGCTAAAAAAGGCCAAAGATATAAGCTTGGACAAAACGATTGCTCAATTTTAGTTAGAAATTATCTAATTGAGAGATATAAAGATATCCCAGAATTAGAACAACCTCTTAGTAGAATTCTTTATCCAAGTAGATTTGAGCAAGAGAGAGGTTATTCTGCTGCTTGGGGAAGTGTATCTCAGCTTCAAGCATTAGCTCATCTAGCTGGTGGATATATAGTATCTACTAGAGAGCATCCTAATTGGGAAGAGCTAAAAAAGCTTCCTTCAGGCTCACTGATTTATAGCTCTAACTCTAAGAGTAGGCAGATAAGCCACGTAGTTATTATCCTTGAAGAGAATGGTAAGAAGATAATTGTTGAAAATAATAGCTATTGGAAAGGCTTTAAGAAAAGATCATTTGAGAGTTGGAAAAATGAAGTCTCTAAATACTACATATTTTATGGTATCAATATGGAAGATGTAAATATTAGAGCACTTAGCGGAGTAAAAGTACCTAAAAACTTTGAATATTCACTAGATACAAAGACCAATAATCCTATTGAAAAGATTATGCTAGATAGCACCTATACTAAGATTTATTATGAATCTTTAAAGGACAAAAACCCAAAGGCATACTTTAGTAACTCTGTTGGCAAGGAGGGTTCACTAATCTTTGACATAATAAATCAAGAAAGAAAGAATATCGAAGAATTCCTATCCATAAGAGATAAATCAAATTATATAGAACTTTTTAAAGATAGAGTAGCAAAGGGCAAGATTGTCTTATCTAAGATAGAAAAACCTGAGCTTGCCGCAAACGATTACGTATCAAGATATAATAAAGCTATCGCTACTCATTATGATCCGTATAACAAACTTGGCATAAAATCTGGTGTAAATATGGAGATAGCCAAAGTTATTGAAGCTCGAATTAGCAAAAATACAGATAAATTTATTGAGCCAATAAATTTTTTTGCAAATTCTTGGTAAGTACCGCAGAAAAATTTTTAAAATTGGTATAATTAGGTTTAGATAAAAAAGCGAAAAGCTTTAAAATCTAAAAATATTTCAAAAGGAGAGCAAAATGGCTCACATAAGAGAATTCTCAAAAAAAGCAGGTGTAGTAAGCTACGATGTAAGAGTTGACGGTAAATGCGTTGACAAAGATGGCAAAGCAGACATTAAAGCAGGTGTAAAAAGTACACTACAAGAGCTTTATGATTCAAGATTCTGCAATGCAAAACCTGAAAAAGGATCACAAGGCACAAAAGCTATTATTAAAATTGACGGTGAAAAAGTTACTGGTTATGTAGGTTATGATGCAGAGAAAAAAGAGTTGTATTTCGCTTCTGTAAAAGATAAAGAAGGCAACAAAACAATCTACTCTGTTGATGATCTTGTTAAAAAAGCAACTCTTAACACAGATAAAAACGGTGTTAAATACCTTGAGGCAGCTGGATATATTAACAAACCACTACCAGCAATCGAAGAGGCTTTTAAAACAGCAAGAGCAAATGCTGCTGATAAACTAGCTAAAGAGGGTAAAAAACCTGAAGAGATTACTAAACTTCTTGAAGGCTCAAAAGTTGAAGTATTCACAACTAAAGGTTCAAAAACTGCTGAGCCAGTACCTAGCACTATTGTTGTAAAAGACAAAGAGGGCAAAGAGCTATTCAAAGATACAACTGGCAAAGAGAAACAAGCTGAGTTGAAAGCTAAAGAAAAAACTCAAGAGATCGAAAGATAATCTCTATTTAAACCCTTAGCCCTACAATGTAGGGCTACTCATTCTTACTTTTCTTTAATTATTCATTTTTTTTTACTATAATGTCTTTTAAAATTTTACAGAAAGAGAGATCACAATGGCGACACTATTTCTAATTTTAGTTGCTGTATTCATAGGTCTGTTTGCTTTCAAGGTATATACTATATCTGAACTTAAACAACTTACTATGGGACAGGCAATGGATGAAGTCAAGAAGGACTTCAGGGCTAAGTTAGATGCTATCAAAAAGATAGTAACATCTAAAGCAGATAGTATAAAACAACCAAATAAAAATAAATAATTGGAGTGAGAGTTGGCTAGATATCAAACCAATGAAGTTTTAGTCCATGGTGAGAATATTAAGATCACCTATGAGACTACCTTTGGGAAGATTTTACGCTCAATAAATATGATGAATTACAAGGCGGCTATGCCTCTTGTAGTTTGTATCATAGGTGCTTACCTTGTATTTGCTGCAATAGGAATGAACTTCTTTGTTCTATTCTCACTATTTTCTTTTATCTGGTTTATCCTTTGGTTCATAAAAAATGTATATGAACCAGTCTATGGTGACCATGCGAAGATAGGAATGATAAACGAGAAAAATCCTAAAAAGAAGAAGTATTTCTTGCACCTAGGAGATGCTGTTAGAAGTATTAGAGACATCCCTAATCCAGCAATAGTAAAAAAAGAGACACCTGAGCAACTGCAATATCCTATCATGATCGATTTTGATATGGCTTTACGCCACATGTTTGCAGTAGGAACTACTGGTTCTGGTAAAACTACCTTCTCAGTAAACTTGTTAAGACAACACTTAGGTATTGGTGGTGGCGGTATCATCGTTGATGGTAAGGGTGATAAAGATATTTATACTGATATTATGAATACCTGCATTGCCTTTAACCGAGAAGATGATATGTCTGTTATCAACTTCAACCTCCCATCAGAATCTAATAAGATGAATCCACTACTTACTGGTAGCGTTGATGATATTTCAAATATGCTTGGTAACCTAGTTGAAAGTGGTGGTGATAACGCAATATGGGCAGGGCGAGCTATGTCTATGATGAACGCACTACTATCTTGCTTGCTCCCGCTAAGAGATTCTAGTGAGCTATATGATCCTATTAGAGTATCATCTCAATATAAAAAAGATTATGATGACAAAAAATATGTACTTCCTAAGGCTATGTCAAAGCGTATGGATGGTACTGATGTATATCAACCAATATTTACCTTTAAAGTTCTAAATAAATTCCTTGACCTTGAGGCTATCAGAGCTCTTTACTACCGCACTATGGATAGAAATGAACTAATTAAATCTGGCGACTATGAGGGAACTGGCGTAAAAGAAGAGGTTGATTTAGATCGTATGAGAATGTATCTAGTCTCTTGTTCTGTTCCTATTGGTCCAGAGCAGAGAAATGAAGCCATCCCAGAGGGTGGTACTAAGATGCACTCAAACTCAAACGTTATGTGGAACGAAGCACTTGACCTCTTTGCTGGTGCTTATGGAGATATCTTTAATACCGAGTTCCCTGATATGACAATGAATGACGTTGTTTATAACTCACGTTTCTTATACGTTCTTCTCCCTGCAACTAAAAAAGACCCTAGAACCCTATCAATGCTTGGTAAGGTTATTCTAGCTCTTTTAAAACAATCAGTTGCCTCACTTCTAGGTGAGAAAATCTCTGGTAATATTGAAGAGAGGCGGGCGGCATCTGCGATTAAACCAGTCATCCCATTTATTGTTATCTGCGATGAGTATGGTGCTTATGCGGTTAGCGGATTTGATAACATCCTGGCGCAGGCTAGATCGCTCTCTGTCTCAGTTATGATTGAGGTTCAAGAGATTGCTTCACTTGAAAAGACAGGTGAGATTGATAAGAAACGTCTTTTAGGTAACACCGCCATTAAGGTAGTTCTAAAGGTTGAAGACCTTTCAACTGCTGAAGAACTTGCTAAGATGATTGGTACAGAGAAGAGAGCTGATGTTCAATATGGTGGTGAAGGCCAACAAAATAAAAACTACAATGTATCTGAAAGAAATATTGTTGAAGCTAGAGAGCTTGCTCAAATGAAGGGTGGTCACGGTTATGTGAGATTCTCTGGAGAGACAACCGCAATGCTAGCTGGTTTTTATAAGCCGCCTAACGCTAGATATATCCAAGAGTTTAACTCATTTACTACCCTCACAACTCAAAACTATGCCTTAGATACTAAGGTTGATGAGTTAAGAAAGGTAGGCGAGGTCTTGGATAAATACAACATCTTTGTTGAAAATAACGTCAATACTAAAAAGTATGATGAATTTATTGATAACCAAGATGAAAACGATGAGTTGATCAACGTTTTAAAAAGCGAACAATCTCGCATGAATGAGATTTTAAATAATATGGCTAATAGCCCTATAAATAACTATAGAAGCCTATTAGACACGACAGAAGAGGTTAAGAACTCACTATATGACTTTATCAAGGTCAATAGAGAGACTTTAAGCGCAATGAACGATAAAAAGAATAACAGAAGGGCGAATGCGTAATGGAAAAACCTTTAAATGAAGAGACACAAGAGCTCTTTGACTTTTTTACAAATAGTAAAGATAACTCTGACCTACACATAAAAGAGGGCTTCGTTCCTTATTTTCGTAAGAATGGAGAGCTTATTGATAAACCACTAACTACAACACCTAATGGTATCGTGACTCAGGATGCTGCTAGAGCTATACTTGAGGACATATTCTTCTCTAGGTTTAAAGAGAAATTCGCTGATAAGTGTGAAGAATTTCTCTCTAGTGGTTATCAAGAGGACTTTGCTATTCAAATAAATAACTCGGTAAGAGCGAGGGTTAACGTATATAAATCACTTGGCAAGATCAATATTGCTCTACGTCAAATACCTTCTATTATGCCAAATATCAATGATATTGGCTTTATGCCTGTGCATCTAAATCTCATTAAAAACTTTATTCAAAAAAGAGAGGGCTTAATCTTGATTACTGGACAGACTGGTTCAGGTAAATCAACAACCTTAGCCTCTCTCTTAAATGAGATTAATGAGACAGTTAGAAAGCATATTATTACTATTGAAGACCCTGTGGAGTTTAAGCATACTAATAAAAAATCAATCATTGCTCACAGAGAGGTTGGAGAGGGTAACGATACTGAGACCTTCTTTACTGGTCTTAGAGCTGCCCTTCGTGAAGACCCAGATATTATACTAGTGGGCGAGATGCGTGATGCTGAGACATCTTTGGCTGCTATTCAAGCTGCTCAAACAGGTCACATAGTTCTTGCAACACTTCACACTAATAGTGCAGCTGAGACAATTACTCGTCTAATTGATATGTTTCCACCAGAGAAGGCTTCAGGTATAGCTGCTTCAATAGCCCAATCACTTTTGATGATCATATCTCAAAAGCTTGTGCCAAATACAGCTGGTAGAAGAATGCTAGCCTATGAGGTTTTATATAATAACTCTGTTATTAAAAACCTTCTAGTAAATGATATTAACGTTATTGACGTAAAAATAAGAGACCAATTAAAATCATCTTATAATGAAGGTATGATAGGTCTTCCTCGCTTCTTATCTGAGAAGGTTAAAGAGAATGTCATTAACAAAAACGTAGCTATTGAGTATTTAGGCGGCGTTGATGCTCAAATCAAAGAGTTTGAGAGCTACTTAGTTGCTAGAAGCACTATTGATTTATAGAGGTGAAAAATGGACAAAGAAGCGAAAAAGAAGAGAGTAAATTATGCCTATATCAATAAGAGGCTAACCATATTTGGTGGCCTTCCTTTTGAGATTGTAATTTACCTATTTATCTTTATATTTTTTCTCTTTTATGGGCTTCTTGTCACTGGAACTCTATTTTTTGTATTCTTTGCTGTGGTGTCAACCAAGGCACTAAAGAGCGGATATTCAACCTTTGGCTATATATCCGCCTTTGTTCAAAGTATGATCACTAAAAATGAGCATCCAGTGGTGATAGAAAATCCGTATAGGCCGCCACTTAACAAAGAACTCCCAGAATTCGGAGAAAAAGACACAACAGCTAGTAAGAAGAAATAAGCTTCTACTAGCACATCTTTCCCTTTACTAACAAAGAAAAACAAGCTATAATTTTTATCAAAAACTATATAGGAGAAGCTAGATGCTTAAAACGTTTAAATTAGTATCTGCAAGCATTGTTGTTTGTTCTTTGCTGGCAGGTTGTGCAAGTCAAAAAATGCAGGTAGCGTCTATTGATGATATTGATTTTTCTAAGTCAAAGATCAAAAATATGGATACCTTTGAGGTAAATCTTCTTAGAATAGCCACAAAGGCTGAACAACATCAAAAAGATTACTATTCACTCTTAGAGAAGAGAAAAAATCTCTATGATGAGAAGCTAAAACTACACGTACCAGCTGGTATGGGTAAGAATGTTGATATTAACTTTGAAGGTAAGGTTGGTGAGCTGATACAAAATGTTGGCTCTCAAGCTGGATATACGGTTGAGTTTAAAAATATGAACGTCTCTGATACACCAATGACGGCTGTTACTTATATGAGAACATCACTTTGGGATATTCTAATGATGACAATGGCTAAAGTTCCAGAGTATGGTGTCGATGTAAAAGAGAACGAGAGACAGCTTCTTGTCTATCCTAAATATTAAAAATAAGGCATAAATTATGATAAAAAAGATAGCAATAACAACAATGCTCGCTTCAACCTTTCTATTTGGAGCACAAACTGTAGTAGAAACTGAAAAAAATAATAACGATACAAAGATCACTAAGACAACAGTTGTAACTGGAAGTCATACAACATTACCAGGTAGCGGTGCTAATAATGGAGAAGAGGGTGTAAATGTAAAAGACCCAACTATCCAAGCTCTCATTCAACAAGCATATCAAAAAGGCTACCAAGAGGGTGCTGATGATGCTATGCAGACAATGAACGACAGGCTTATCAAGATGGAGCACTATATGGATGGTATCTTTAACTTTCACAGACTTGTCTTAGAGGGTAAATATGAGCCACCAACAATAGGTATTGTTAATAGTGGCGTATCAGTCAGTGAAGATGGTCAAGAGATGACAATCCAAGAGAGAGCATTTAAGGTTCTATCTCCTGGTAAATTTGTCGATGAACCTAAGAGCTGGCAAACATTCTTACTTGATGGTAATAAATAACACAAAGGAAAAAAATGGAAAAGTTTAGGCGTGGATTTTTGTCATTAGAACTCATTATCACAATGGTAGCTCTAATGGCTCTAGCAATCCCATTGTTTTATATTGGTAATTCAATATTTAAGGCTTCTGCTTCTGCTGAGCTTAATAAACAGCTTACAAAGCTTCAACAAGGCATTGAGCTTGCTGCTGCACAAAATGTTGACTCAATGGTGCTTTCAAATGAGGTTATTGTAAAATCTCAGCCTGATGGAGATCACATTATCATTGCTAAAAACAAACTTGTGCCAATGTTCTCTGTTGAAAGAGCCAATGGAGTAATTGCTGAGACTACGCCTGATGGACAAGGTCTTAAAGGTAATGGCTCTGCTGTTGCTGATACGATTAGGTATATCAATAAGCTAAGAAGCTTTTGGAAACAAGAGTTCTTTAATGGTAATAACACGCCATACCTATATGTAGCTCAAAGATATTTTCAAACAGCAACTGGCATGATCCCTTATAATGACTACTATGTATTTATTATGCCTTCAGAGATATCTCACGCTCTTAAGACAAATAAAGAGCTTAGAACTAAGGTATTTAATACACTTCTTACAGTAACAGGTAGAAGTTGTGGTCTAAAAGATAGTAAAAATCCATTCACTACTGGTGAGAAGGTGATCGATACAACAACTTGCGCTAATCTTCAAACCTTTGCTGAGATAGCAGAGGCAGCTGAAGCTGGGGATAAGGTAGTTGAGCTTACATCTCTTGATATTAAGAAGCACCTTCTTCCAGGTGAGATTAAAAATATGCTTACTACTGGTGGTGTAACCCACATATCAGTAGATAGATTTATTGAGCTTAGACCTGATATTAGACTTGTAAGAACAACAGATAAAGATATAGTCTTAAAAGCCTATGATGAATCTATCGATGTTCTTAAAAAGATGGCAAAGGGTGCTAAGGACTGGGCTTCAATAGAGATGAATATGCACGAAAACACAGTTGCTAAAATAGGTGGAAGCTTTAATATTGACTACTTTATATCAATAACAGATAAGAGTGATAACACACCTTTTAATGACTATACAAAGACAAGCCTATATTCAGCTACATCTCTATCTAAAAATGATTGTGGCACAAGATCAACCGATGTTTGCTGGGACACTGGTAATAAGATAAGAGTAAGCACCTTTACAGATTCAACCAATGCTGGCTTTGTTATTCAAGCCTTTGATTATGGCTTAAGAGATGGACAAAGCTCTCAACCACTAAATAATATCCTTGTATTAGAGAAGTCAAAACCAGTAGTAACTCTTAATGGTACTAATTCTATGGTTGATGTTACTCTTTCAAGTGGTCTAATAGTTGGCTCTCAAAGTATTATGGGTGTAAAAGGTAGTGAAAATGGATTTGGTAACGCCTTTGGTAATCTATATAGATATGGTTTTTCTAACCTAGCAACTTACTCAATAAATGATGGAGTTGAAAGAGGCTATAGATTTACTCAAAACGTTCCAGAGAATAAAGACAAATATGCACCATTTAGCGCCACATTTAATACAATTTTCCCTTGGATATACTACTCAATTAAGCCAACAGACAACTTTTTTGGTTATTATGAAGAGAGAATTGTGCCAGAGTTAAGGTGATTGTAAGATAGCTATGCTATAATTACGCCTGAACCGAGAGGTTCTCTTTTAAATACTTAAATAGAGGGGGCATCGACCCCTTCCTCTTAAAAATCCAATCCTACTTACCATAATTTAAAAGCTAAAAATTGGTTTCTTTTGATATAATTAACATTAGCCAATAGTCTGCTCAAAAAAAGACTATATGAAATTTTCAGAAATAATCTTGCTCTTACTTCCCACATTTAAGAGCGGAAACAAAAAGGATACTTATGGGTAGCGACATTTTTAATGCTCTGCTTTTGAACTTTAACGGTTTCCCATCACTACCAATATTCATAGGGGACTTTTTGCTTTCTCAGTTGAAGCAATACTTCTTTATCCCAGCAACCCTATGTATGGTATTTCTGGTTTACCACTATATAACAAAAGCAGTAGGTGGCGGACATCAGTTTGCGCCTATCGCCATTAGAGCAGTAACAGCTCTCTCAATTATTTGGGGCATCTTGTCTTTCTCTATGCCTATGAGCAATTACATCACAGATGTACTCAAGACAAATCCAGAGATTGCCACAAAGAATGCTAATGGTCAGATAGATGTTAAGACTTTGGATATGAACTCTGTTGAGATGCAAGTCTTTAGTGAAATGGAGCACTTCTATATAGTTCAGTTAATGAGTGCCTTTATTACATATTCTGATAACATCGCAAACAATTTAACTAGAAAGATACTATATGGAACAACAGATGTAACTCAGATAAACTCTGAAGCTACCCTTGTTGGCTACTTCCCAGCAATTTTGTTTAACCTAAAAGATGCTAGAGAGGCATTTTCTAAAGAGCAAGCTGAGAAGTTTTTACAAAATAATGAACTATCATCTTATTTTGGTAGTGCAAAAGGCAACGCAAATACAGCTCTAACTGAAGTATATAACACTATGCAGCTTGATATGTGTAAAAAGCTAATTGGTATTAACTGGTTTGATACTACAAATAGCTTCTTTATACCTAATAGAATACCTGTATTTAAATCAGATAATAAGCTCTATGCCCCATCAGAGTATTGCCCAGCCTTTGTTAAAAAGATACCCGCAGAGCAGTTAAACGAGCTAGGTAAAGAGTGGTCAGCCGACATTCAAGAGATTAAACTTCCTGATGGTGCTGATAGCTATTCAGTTCAAACAATAGCTAAGTTAAATTACTTCTTAGCAATGGAGAAGGACAATAAAGCTCCAGAGGCTATCTCTGTTATCCCTCAAAATACTAACTCAGGTAAGTGGGCTGATGGTATTGTAACTCTTAATGATCTAACATATAGGCTACTAACTTTGCATGATAATAAAAAAGGTGGTGGCGTTGACATGAAAGACCCGTTCTTTAATACAAATAAAGATGCTATGGTCGCTTACTCATCTTTGGTTCTTGATGCGCAGGATGCTGGTGGCAATAATATGCCTACGCTAGAGCAAGTAAATAAGGCATCTGAGGTATATGCAAATCTATTTAAAAATGATCCAACAGCTGAAGATGATATTTTGATCTCAACATATCAAAACCTTATTGCAATACTAAATGCTCAAAGAAATAAGACTTCAGCTATCTTAGGTCTTGCTAAGAAGAGTGACTCTTCAATCTTAAAAGGTATTAATGGCGGTGATCCTCTAGCTATTGCTGAGAGTATGATCACACTTGGAAGCAACTACCTTGAAGAGATTAAAAAAGAGGTTCAAAACGTATCAACTCAAGATGATAGTAAGTTTGGAATAGAGTCTCTTCGTGGCTCTTCAGCAGAGGTAATTACTAAAGAGGCAGTTACTCAAGCTTACAAGACAGTTCTTGTATCTGCCGCTCTTGAGGATTACTACTACGCTGCTAGTAGCATCTTAACTAGAGAGGGCAAGAACCCAGAACTTCTCGGTGCTAAACCAAATGCTATAATCGGCACTAAAGATGGACAAGATGGAAAGCGCTCTAATAGACTAGCTGAGTTAAAAGCTCAATATGGTATAGATAACAGCGGATTCTTTGTTGAAAAAATTGAAGAGTATATTAAATATCATACAGGTAAAGATTACACAGCTAATATTACAGAGACTATGCCAGCTACTTACATTAAGGCAGATGACCTAAGTGACTCAGTTGTATTTAGACTTATGGAAGATGAGATTGGTAACCGTATGACACTACGTAAGATGGCTGTCAACCTAGTTATCAATATGACTCAACAATGGGCTGATGTCTCTAGTGGTCTAGATATGGGTGATCCATTCTTAGCAGCTTTGTATAAATATACTAAGAGCTTAAGAGAGCAATCTGCAATTCACCAATATAGTGCTATTCAAAAACTAGGCGGTGAGGGCGATTATGGTATGTCTAAGATTAGAAATATCCAACAAATGTTTGGTGCATTTAATGAGATGAGACCAGAAGGTACATTCCCACTTAAATTACCAGATAGACCTATTGCTTGGACAGACCTTGGAGTATTTTACTCAGTCTTTAAGAACGTCTTTGATGGTGCAATTAGAGAGGCCTTTATTATGGGTGAGATTGGCAAGAGAAATGATAATGTCATAATGCAACTATCTACTATGAGCAATAACCTAACAAGAGAGAATCAAACTAGAGTTGCAGTATTTGCTGGTAGTATTGCTGGTGGTCTTACTTGGCTCATTGAACAGGGTACAAAGACGCCTGAGAGATTAAAACAGATATTCTCTGGTGGTCTTGCAAATGGTATTAAAGAGATAGCGAAAGCTAATGCTGGTGCGGCTACCGATTTGATTAAAAACACAGGCACTATGTTATTTATGATTGCTAAGTGGCTATTTGTAATTAACGTATTGCTTCCATCTGGTATCTGGATGATTGCTCTACTTGGATATTTTACAGAGGTATCAATGTATCTCTCAATAGCACCAATTATGCTAATGTTAATGATATTCCAAGTATATCACGGCATAGTGACAAAATATATCAATATTTTAATTATGCTTTTCCTATATCCAAGTGTTCTGGTATCCTTGTATTTCATAGTCTTATTTATTGATATGATGCTACCAATGTTAATTTATAGCTTCTTCCCATGGTTTAATAACTCAAATGCCCTAGGAGCTGCTATTCAAACAACTTTTGGACAAGGCGGCGCAACAGAAGCTATAACAACAGCTCTAACTATGTCAGGTGGAGCAGGTAGTGTAGGTGACTTCTTAGGATTGCTAGGCCAAATAATAGCTACAACCCTACTTAGTTCATATCTAGTTGTTATGATACTAAAAGCTCAAAGCATACTTACATCTATGCTACAAGGTGGCGGTGCTGATATGATAGGCCAAAATGGCTTTACATCTGAGGCAAATACAAGATTGCAACGTATGTCTGCTTCTGGCCCAACTGGTAGCATGATTATGTGATAAAAGAGAGGAAAACATGAAAATAGCAAATAAAATATTTTTATCAGCAGCTGTGGCACTTACTCTAGCGAGTAGTGCTCATGCTGGTTATCCAGTAACTGTTATAGGTAATAGTGATCCTGGCACAATTATGCAAAGGGCTCAAGAGATAGCTCAATGGGCTAAAGAGAATGCTCACATGGCTATGGAAGCAGCTAAAATTAGCAAAGATTACGTTAAATTTGGCTATGACACTATGGGTATCTTGGAAGATATTAAGAAAAATCTTGAAGATACAATATATGATAGATGGTTTGGTGGAGAGACAGGCAAATATGCTAGAAAAGCAGTTGAACAGTGTCTCCCAGACCTTCCAAGTTTTGAATGGATGTTTAACTACTCAGCCAATTGGGATTTGGGTTGTATCTCAAATATCTTAGCTGATGCTATCTTGAAAACTCAAGGTAAACAGATAAATCAAGCTAAGACTGATGTAGTAGGTTGGGTCTTTGGCGATGAAGATGATGATGTTAACGTAAAAGGCACAAATAGAAAGGCTGGAGAGGTAGTAAATACTTACTATCTTAATGCCGATAAGAAACCTCATTATACTAACCTAGGTTTTGCCTCTATGTCAATTCAAAATGGAGCTCAGCCTTCAACTTATGATCCTGCTAGAAATGGTCAGGACAATGTTAAAAACACAGCTTCAACTCAAGGTGCAACGAATAAAAATATTCAAGATACAACGGCTGCTCAAAGCAGAATTGATAACACTAAAGGTGTTACCTTAGCACCAGAAGCCAAAAAAGATTTGACTACACTTGCAGATAATCTTAACTCAGGTAGTCTTTCTCCGCAAGAGCAAGCATCAGCTATCTATGAATTTCAAAAGAAATATCCTGGTATTGATCCACTGCCATATCTAAGTTCTAAACAAAACGTTCAGAATGCTAGTGGTAAAGATGGAGATAAATATATCCTAGGTTCTAGCTTCATTATTGTTCCAAGCGTTACCAATGAAGGTCAGGACAATATTGTAAATTATGCCCTTAACGTTTTACCAGAGAATGATGCATCTCGTAATACGGCTAGAGATTTGGTCAAAAAATCAGTTGATGGCATTAAAAAGAGTAGAAAGATAGTTGAGCAACAAAATAGCAGTGCTAGTGTATCTGGATATGATCCTGCCAACTTAACTGAGTTTATGCAAAAATATATCAATACCGCAACTACATCTTTGCTTGCTTATGAGACTGGTGAAGCTGCTATGATCTCTTTTGAAAATACTCAAAAAGGTAAGGTTGAAGAGGCAAAGAATGCAAAAGAGGGCGAACCTAAGATTGATGATAGAGAAAAGATTGCTGCTGATATGCTTCAAACAAGAGCTATTGTATCTCAGCTTTTAATTCTTAACCAAGCTGTTCACTCTATGCATGAGAGCCTTCAAACCGAGGTAGCTATCTCATCAAAAGAGAACAAGGAAATCCTTGTTGAAATCCTCAATAAACAAGACATAACTAACGGCATTTTAAGGGATTTGGTAGGCGAACTAAAAACCTTAAATGCAATTATGTCTAAAAAATAATTCAAAAACGGGGCTACTCGCTCCGTTCTCTCTTTGTTTTCACTCTCAAAAAAGATAAAATACTTGTAAATTATTTAAGACAGGAGTTAGCGATGGCTAATTATAAAAAAACCTTGATGTTTTCTGTAACAGCTATTCTAGCACTAAGTGGTTGTAGCTCTCTAAAAGAGAAATGGGAAGTAGATAAGCCACTTAAGATGCCAGGACAGCAAGTAGTTACTGTTTATGATGAAGCACCAAGAACGAAAAAGATTACAACGGAGGCTAATATCATAAACCCAAATGCGGCTAGACCTAGCCCTTATGATATAAAAAAGACAGATGTCATTGTAGAAGATGTACATGCTAATACAATCCCACCAAGGGAGCTTATGCAATATGTATCTCCAACAGATTTCTATGGAAAGCGCATTGGTGATATATTTAAAGTACTAACAAATACATTACAAGAGACATCGCTAATTTATGAGCCAAACGTAAATGCTGGTCTAGTTATCAATATGCGTGTAGGTAAGATGAAGCTATATGATCTTATGAAGACAATAGCTGAGTCTGTTGGCTACTATGTATATTATGATAGCAGTAGACACGCTGTTGTTGTCTCACAAATGAAAGAGATGAGATATTACATCCCAGCTGGTATCTTTGTTGATAGAAAAGTTGATGTCGCTCTTGGTAACGCTAAAGGTGATGCTGGCGGTGGCTCGTCAGGTGGCGTTGATCTAAATGCTAATAACCCAGTAAATGCGCTTAAAGAGGCACTAGATAATCTAGGCTCTAAAGATAAGATTTATAGCTTCGATAAAGATGCTGGTATCTTAGTTCTTAAAGAGCACGCTATCTTTATTCCACAAATCACTGAATTTGTCTATGACTTTGTAAAAGATAGAAGCCGTAAGTTCATCGTTGAGATGGCTATTGTTGATGTCAATGTTGATCAAACTAGAGAGAGAACTTTTGATTTAAGCAACATTATGTCTCAACTAGGTTACTGGGCTGCTAGTGCAAGCGTAGGTGCAAATGGTGCTGTATTTAGCCCTGCATTTAATGATATAGGCAGTAAGGCTGCAAGTGGTGTAAGCATTGGTGCTGTTATCTCACTAATCAATCAAAACAGCTCAACAGAGGTTGTTGATCAAGCTAAATCAGTCGTTGCTAACCACAGCATTAAATATCTTGGCAATATGACAACATCTCAACTTACAACTGGTGTTAGCGAGACAGAAAGCGGCTCTAACTCAAATAGATATACATATCAATTTGATAAAGAAGATGTCAAAAATGGTGTTCAATTCACAGCTAGAATTGATGGTTACTCAAGAAAAGACTATATTGATGTAACTATTGCTCCAACTCTAGCTTATGGTCAAGGTCAATTAGACTACACCTATAAGACAGCAAATGGCGGTGATATTCCAATCTACTCTAAGGTTCAACAAGTTAGAGAGATGCTATCAACTGCAAGCATCCGCTCTGGAGATATAATTATAACTGGTGGTTTGATTAGAGATGCTCAAACTAGAAATGCTAAGGGCGACCCAATCACTGAAGATACATTCTTAGAGATGGGTACTAAATCAAATAAAAAACAAAAAGTTGAGACTCTATTTATCGTTAAGGTAACTGAGCTTACTGATCCAAGTCAAACCTTTAACTTCACAAGCTCTGCACCAGCTGCTAGAAATCTTGCTGAAGACAAAATTCAAAGGTAATAGGCATGAAGCCAACTATTCGTCAAATTAAAATGGCTGAAGAGTTCGCTTTAAAAGCAGGGGAGATGACCCCTGCAAATGTCTATGAGAGTAAGGAGGCGTGCCTTGACTTTATATCTCAAATGTATAGACCAACTAAAGCACAGCTAGAGATGGCAAGCATCATTGAGATTAGAGGGGGTAAGAGACCGTTTAAACCTTTTGATGATATGACTCCACTAGAGATTCATAACTACATAAAGGATAATGGTAACTATAAGTTAGACATTACAAACGGTTTTAGACAATATGTTAAAGCAATGGCTCACAAGTTAGGGTTAGATTGCCCAGACTTGGATGATAATCTTGCTGTTGTTAGGTTTGCTGAGGCAAATCAAGCTGAGTTTACGAAAAGGTTTCCTAAATGAGCAGAGAGAAGAGCAAAAGCACAACACTGACACTGAGTAAAGAGATACTTTGGGACTTTAATGTCTTTAAGAAGCTAATCTCTCCATTAGAGAATCTAAAGGTTATTGAAAATGGTGCTTTTTTGGTGACTGACTATAGCTCATTGGCAAATCAAACTAAATATACTTTTTCAGGAGGGACGTTCTATGTATTTGTAGATAGTGATGAAGTTTCTTTTAATGGCCAAAACACCTGCTTTGAAGGAACAACGAATATGCTCTTTTATAACAACCTAGCTAGCAATAAACAACTAGCCTCTGTTATGAAAGCGCCAAGGTCGATCTATACAAGTCTATATTCCCACTTTATGACTATGGCGACCATATATGAGATGATCCTTTCAAATGTCAACAATAGAAACTTTTTACCTCTTGCAAAAGACAGGGTAAAAATCATGGGTAAAATTCATGATCGGTTAAGGTTAGAGCTAGGTTCTGGCTCTTTATCACACATTTAAAAAGAGAAATTTTGGAGGAGTTTTTTGTCAATTACTCGGTAATAAATCACCAAGCTTGGTTGACCAGACTCAGGTTAGATAACAGTTAATGTTATCTTAAACTACGATAGATAAGTTACCACACCCATGGATGCTTCTCCAGTCTGTGGCTCTGTGTAGGCTCTGTAAGTTGGGTTAAAGCCCTGTCAACCTAGAGGTGGTCTAGCCAATCTAGAGATAATCTAGTATATCTAGACAAGCGTATCTATTATTGTCGAGGAAAGACTAACTTAGAACTTTAATTGGGAGCATTAGCTTCTGATTAATAGCCTTAAGTTAGCGTTCCCACCGCAAGGTGAGGTTATTTTTTACTTCGCTAAAGCTCGTAAAGCTGAAGCTAGGAATGAAAGGAAGTTACTTATGGTATTTGTGCTAAATAGGTCTAAAAAACCTTTAGATATGATTTCACATGCTAAGGCTAGAATATTGCTTAAAAATAGACTAGCAGTAGTTCATAAAATATATCCTTTTACTATCAGACTCAAAGACAATAGTTGTGTAAGCAAAGATAAACCTTATACTGTAAAGATTGACCCTGGTTCAAGAACTACTGGAGTAGCTATTGTTGATGACAAAGACTCAGTTGTTATGTTGGCTGAAATTGAGCATAGAGGTCATATTGTTAAAAAGAAATTGAGTAGCAGAAAAGCTGTTAGACGCAATAGACGTAATAGAAAGACTAGATATAGAGAATCTAGATTTTTAAATAGGACTAGACCTGAGGGTTGGCTAGCCCCTAGCGTTAAATCTAGAGCTGATAACGTCATCAATTTTATTAAAAAATATAAGAAACTCATAAACATAGATAAGGTTATGATTGAGAATGTTAGTTTTGACACAGCTCAAATGACCTCAAATACTAAGCTTTGGGGTAGCAATTATCAAAAAGGTAACCTATATCAACAAAAACTTAGAAGCTTCATTTTTAGTCGCTCAGATGGCAAGTGCGTCTATTGCGGAGCCAAAGCAACTGAGATAGATCACGTTGTCCCTAGAAGTAGTGGTGGAACTAATAGCGTTTGCAATTTAGTAGCATCGTGTAAAAGCTGCAACAAGAAGAAGTCTAATAAAACTTTAAAAGAATTTGGTAAAATTATGAATAAAGATTTTAGTCATCTCGAACCTAAAAAACTACCTAAGGACGCAGCTATAGTGCAATCTGCAAGAAACTATATGGTTAGAGAGATCACTAAGTTAGTTTCTGATACGACTTTATATGATTCTTGGCTAACTAAGTATAATAGAGATCAATTAGGACTACCTAAAGAACATTATTACGATGCTTTATCTGTAGGAAATATTCAAGATTATAAGTTTCTTACAGATAAGGTATTGCAAATATCTGCTAAGGGTAGAGGCTCTCGTCAGATGTGCCGTATGGATAGTCACGGTTTTCCACGAACATCAGCCAAAGCTTCAAAGTCAGTAAAAGGTTTCCAAACTGGAGATATGGTTAAAGCCATAGTTCCAAAAGGTTTAAAACGAGGAGAATATCTTGGTAAAGTTGCAGTTAGGTCTAATGGGTATTTTAACATTCAGACTAAAACTCAAGTTGTCCAAGGCATAGGATACGAATATTGTCATATCATTCAACGATCTGATGGATATTTATATGATTACAAGGAGTGCGATTTCCTCTCGGATATTCATAACCGAGTCTCCATCGCAAAATTTTTATGAAATTTTCAACAAAAATAAGAGATGCATATTACAAGTTGGGCGTAATGGCTACAATGCCAGCTCTAATGGCAACAGGTTCAGCAGCTGAAGAGTTTGACATTGACAAACTAAATGATAAAGCTAGCAGTTTAGGAACATTCCTAATCAATATAGTTTTACTATTTGCTTTTATCGGTGGTCTTGGTATCCTTGTTTGGGGTCTATTCGAGTTCAAAAAAGGACGTGAAGAGCAAGGTAACAAAGCAAAAGCTGCTATTATCATAGTTGTTGGTATGGTTCTTATGGGTCTTTCAGGCATCCTTGGCTTCCTTGGCTTAGCAAAAGGTGGCGCAGGTGATGTTGGCTACGATATGGGAAGATAATCATGGCAACAGATAGAGAACGCTTTAGAAGCTCTTATATGCAAAATAGAAGCGCAAACGATCTAAAGAACTCTATTATTGAGAAGCTAAGCTCTCCTGAGCTTAGCAATCTTGATCCTGCGGAGAGAGAGAAATTCTACCGCAGGGTCTTCTTTGTAATAGGGACTCAGAACCCATCTGATTGTCCTAAATATGAGGATATAATCACTGAAGAGATATTTCCAATCTTATTTAGCTTCGACCCTAGAGGTGTTCAGCTAAATGCTAAGATGGTATCTGAAAAAGATTTTTTACAAGCAGCTTCTACAAACACTCTACTAATGGATGCTTGGAGTGCGCTTGGCATAGATAATTTTATAAACAGTAAGGATTAAAAATGGGTAAAGTTTACGATAGAAAAACGTATCTTGAGATAACAGAGAATCTTTCTCAGAAACCATATATTGAGCTAAAGGATGCTCTATTTTTACTAGAGTGTGAATGGTATAGACAAGTATCTCAAGAAGTACCTGATACTAAGAGCTTTTTAGATTTATTTGAGGGCAAATATATTGCTGTAAAAGATAAATCTGACTTAGAGGACCTTCTTGATAGAAGAAAGATACCAGATATGTATTTTGGACTTCTTCAAGACTCACTATTCTTGCTCTTGCTTCAACCATACAATAAAAAATGGGATATTCAAGAGGTTACTTTAGACGATCTAAATGATCTAGATAGCAAAGGTATTCCTTATGCTAAGATAGATTTTAAGATAGATGAACAGAGCAATATCATTGTTGTTACTGAAGAAGATGAAGATAAGACATCTGATTTTTCTAGTATCTTTATATTCCCAACTCCAGAGGTCATAAACAAGACAAAATATATGGCTCCTTATTTTGGTGGAGAAGAGGGATTTAAAGCAGAGCTTAAAGGTCTTTACTCAACTGAGTATGAAGATGCAATAAGAACATACTGCAAAGATAAAGGTATTTTCCTCAACAAGGAGCTTACCTTTGCAGAGCCTCAAAAAGAGCAATAAACAATGAATGCAACGGGACATTTGGGTATGGCGACAACCTTTGCCGCCTTGTATCAGTATAATATGTCAATATATACTGCTCATACACCTTCAATCCTCTCTTACACCTATACATCGCTCTGTTTTGCAGCAGCAATATTAGGTGGTAAAGCACCTGATTGGGACTTACTTTTAGTAGAGGATGATGCCCCTTGGCAAAAAAGATGCCAAATACATAGACAAACTACCCACTCCCTTGCAATCATAGTAGCTTTTTTGGTCTTTTGTATATTTATGGCTAAAATCAATCCTTGGTGGGAGATGGCTACGTATTTTGCTGTGGGATTATTCTCTCACTTAGTAGCCGATGTGGTCACTGGAACAGTGCCTATTGGTTTTTATGCTGACAATAGAAAGACCTATGCAAGAATAGGCATAAGAAATCAGACTATAAAGAATTTATTTGTCTCTTTTGGACAATTCTTTGGACCAGTCTTATTTCTTATATCATTTTATCAATTCTTTATGTATGCGTCTACACCAGGCTATAACGTGATAGACACTATTAAAACATTTATTGGGAGTTTTTGACGATGCTTAGACATCTCTTTTTACTATTTTGTGTCAATATTTCACTTTTTGCCTCTAGCGGTTCAATCCTTGCTGAGAAGTTTTTTGGTGAAAAGGCTGCTACTGATGATTCTGGAACAGCTTCAGCGGCAATTAAGAAGCTATATGAGGTTCAATCAAAATATGTAGAAGCTGGTATGTCTACTGGTAACGCTGATATGCCACTAGATCAAGCTGGTGGTCTAATGCTCTCATTTTTTACACTCTTTATCCCAATACTTAGGGTAGCTGGTGTTATCTTAATTATTTGGTCTATAAAATGGCTATTCTTAGACGAACCACAAAAGCATGGCGGTACAGCATCAGCCATTATTGGCGGTGTAATGCGCTTTGTAGTTGGTGTCATTTTGATTAACTCTGATCGTATTTTTAAAATGTTTTCAAATGGCATAGGCTCAGCTAGTAGGGTTGATGTTATGGCATTTTTACTTGATACCTTCTTTATGATTACCTTTATTATGGGTCTAATTATGGTAATTCTAGGCGTCTTTCACCTTACAAAACAGGGCAGAGCAGGCGATGGAACTATCACGAGAGCTATACTTTGGGGCATAGGAGGTCTACTGTTCATGAATATTAGCAATATTGTGCTCTACTTGGTCGGCTAATCCTAGCATTTGACCGATGAATATGTTAAAATACTGCTAATTATTATAAAAAACAGAAGGATTTGAAACATGAAAATAGGTGATTTTAAGACCTACCTTTTCAATGCTAGCCAAGAGCTCTCTTTGATTAGCTCTGTTCTTCAAAAGAATAACAGCATTATTGAAGAGAAGAATAAGATTCTTCCTATATCTAAATATCCATTCATTGATGGTCTAACTCTTAGTGGGGATATTAAAGATGGAGTAAAGAAGAAATTCTCTAATAAGGCTAGAGATACGAAAAGCATCTTACTCTCACTAATCTCTGTAGTGGATGTCTCTACAAATAAAAGACATCATATCTTAAGTGCAGAGTTAGAGGGAGAGACCGTAAGAAGTTTCTTTATCAATTATGATTTTCTAGCTAGACACTTTAGACTTTCAAGGGTATTTTTAGCGAATATCTCTAAACTAAATAGCATAAATAGAGTAATTGTAAGCCTAACTGACGAAATTAGAGCTCACGTTAATAATGTCTCTGTAAATAGAAATCAGGTAAGCGAACAATCTGATCTTGAGCTTGCTATTGAGAAGCTAAAAAATATGATAGATTGTGCCTATAGCCCATCATATAAGATTGATCACGAATATTTCCTATTTTCAGTAGATAATATTAGATTTAGATTCGTAAGCGACTATCTAAAGAGCACAAATAGATACCTAAGTGGTAGCCGTTTGGCCTTTAACTTCTATGATAGTGTCTATAATAGAGACCCTAAGAAGGTTAGAGATCAATTCTCGCTAGTAAAATATCAACCAGCAAAGACCTTCTCTGATAGCCAAAACCATGCATTTAACACAATGGATAGGGCTATTAACCTAGTTATTGGTGCTGGTGGTGCTGGTAAGACATATATGGCTAAAATCTTAGCTGAGATGTCTTTAGAGCTAAATGCAATACTTAGAGCACAAGGCGTTGATGAGGGTGTGCCTTTCCTTTATACAACATTCTCTAAGGGATCACTAGAACAATTTTTAAGATATTGTTCAAATGGTGTAATGAGAAATAAATACTCTTTCACATCACTAATCTATACTAGAGATAAAAATGTTATAGTAGGTAGAAAGGCATCACTATCAAGCTCTTGTGATAAGAGCAGATACCAAAGGGTAGAGCAATACCTCAATAAGATAGATGTTAGCTCAATCATTACTTCAATTCTTAATAGAAACACTACAAACAGAGCGACAACAGACTATCTTGACTATGTATTTGCTACAAACGAGATAGAGTTTGTTCAAAAATATATGAACTTCCTAAATGAGTCTTATGAAGAGCCTAGTTTCTTTACTAAGCTTTGCTGCTCTTTGGGGCTAAAAGATGAGAAGAAAGTCTTTGTGCCTGACGAGATCATTAATGGACTAACAAATACAGGTAGGGCTTTCCCACAAGCGATTGTAAACTCTAACATCCCTAGCGTGGTCTCAGTGGTCAAGAATAAATATCTTAAAAACTCAAATATCTATGAGAAAAAATTTGCTGAGCTTGACGCTGATGATGAGAGAATGAATGGAAATACAACCTATAATGGAATTGAGTTTGGTAGTGAAGATACAAAGGTAACCCTAGAGGATATTATCTACTACCTAGAGAAATTCCCTTCACAACAAAATATTAGCAGACAAGCTGAGTATAAAGACCTTCTAGATGAGATTGAAAAAGCTATTGAGAGCAATAGCCCAATCAACTTCTATAAGAAGGTAAAACTTAAAAATGGTAAGACTGGTATTCAACCTGATGAATATAAGGCAAGACTATTTACTGAGCTCTTCCCAATCTCAGCTGATTTAGTTACAAACGTTACTGACCTTGATATATACTTTGAAAAGGTAGTTGCTGATGAGGCTGTCTTAATTCCTGGTCTATTTACCCCTATGCTTCTTGAAAAAGCAAACTCAATTATAGCAATGGGTGATATTAACCAGCTTGAATTAGAGCTCAATCTTCAAGGCAACCTATCTGATCAAGTAGAGGCAATCCATAAGAATGATCCAAAGGTTGAGGTAAGAGATCAAATGATTCCAATGGCTTACCCACTAACTTATGGAGATGGCGGTCAGATGTCTTTATTTGCTCATCTTAAAAAGATGATTGATGAAGACTCAGCCCTTAAGATTTTGGTGGATAACTATAGATGTAGAAAAGACATCTTCGATCTTACTCATATAATTGAGGACAAATATAAAGAGTACATCACCAGATATAAAGCAATTAACAATATATCTAACGACAGCTTCATCAAGTTCTTTAACTCTGATGATTATGTCTATACCTATGGTGGTGTCGAAAAGATTGCCTCACCATTTTTGTTTATCTCAGATACGCCTAACAAGTATCGCTTTGTTGAGCAACTACTTGAAGAGAACCAAGTGGCAACTGAGAGTGTATTTATCATTGTTCCATTTAAGGAGCATATAAATACAGTAAAAGCTATGCTAACGAATAAAGAGATTGTGGTTGATACCTTAGAAAATCTTCAAGGTAGAGACGCACAGATAGTAATCTATGATAGTTTTATTGATGAAAATATTGGAGATGAGTATAAAGAGCTCACCTTCCAAAAATTCAATCTAACTGTTACTAGGGCTAGAAATCTCTTTATCTTTATTGGTAGTTACAAGACTTGCTTCAATCTGAACATTTCTGATAGAAGCGATGATGCTTCAAGGATAATCAATAAAGTGTTCAGAGAAGGTGGAGTAGATTTCGCTATGTTACAAGCGGACTTAGCTCTCAACAAAGATAGCGGAGTTTCGGCTATCCTAGAAGATAATAAAAACTAAAAACAAAAAGGAAAAATTATGCTTGGTTTTGGTAAGAAAAAAGCAAATAAAGCTCCAGAAGTAGATCAAGAGATGAATGAGAGTGAAGAGCTCGTTGATGCTGATGGAGTTGAGGTAGAAGCTGACGAGAGTATGTCTGCTCTAGCTGAGAAAAAACAAGGTGGTGGCAAGAATAAGAAAAAATATATTGCCCTTGGTAGTATTGTAGCTGCCGCTGTTATCATTGGTGGTGCAGGCATCTACTTGCAAAATAGTGGTACTCCTGCCGATAACTACTACTCTGGCATGGATGACTATTCAGCTCCAGCACCAAAGAAAAAAGGCAAGAAGGATGATACTATTGCTGATATAAACTTTGGTAATAACAGCAAAGACATCATGGCTAAGGAGGAACAAAAAGCAGTAGCTCCAAGTGCTAAAAATGCTCCAAAGGTAGAAGAAGCTCCAGTTGTAACAGCTAAAGAGAGCGCTCCATCTGCACCAACTAATACTATGGCAGCTCCAAGTAGCAATGATGGCGTTATCCAAAGCAAGGCTGAGGCTAGCTCACCAGCACAGGCTAAAACGAGTGTAGTTGATGAGGCTCAACCTAAGAAAAAATATACATCAAATATCGACCTAATGGCTACGGCTGGCAATACTAAAATTGCTGATTATAAGGTAGTCACTAATGAGATTGATGTAGGTAATAAGAAGATTCAAGACTCTCTTCTAAACTCTCTTGAAATTGGTGGAAATGGTACAGTTGATCCATTCTTACAACAATATCAAACAGCTATTGATAATAAGCAAAAGATTGACCAACTTAAGTCAAACGTTGAACTTATGGAGAGTGCATATAAGTATCTTGACACAAAGCTAAAATATGATCAACAAGCTCAATACTATAAAGAGAAGATTGATAATATTGAAAATGCTAAGCCAAGAGCTAAGATAAAAGAGGAACTTAATACCGCTCTTGAAAATATGCAAAGCCAAATCAATCAACTAAGAGATGAAAACAGCAAGCTAAAGAGCGACATTGAAAATGGCTCTGTAACAGTTGCTAACAATAACAATAATGGCAATGGCGGTTCAAGCAAAGGTGGTGACTATTCACAAGCTGCTGGCTTTGTAAAATCTGGAGATAACATCTCTTTGTCAAACTCATATAATGGACAAAATTATCTACAATCTATCTATAGAATTGGTGATAACTTTATCATGGAAGAGATTGATGAGAATGGCAATATTACAGTATATAGACCAGGCATGAACTACCGTGGCACTGTTATTAAGGCCATTGGTGAAAACTTCTTGAGCCTTCAAGCAGGTGATGATATCCAACTTGTATCAGTAGGCAATAGTGGTTCTGGAGCTAGCTCAACTGGCTATAACTATATCACAATAGGTATGCCATCTAATAGTTCAATTAAGAATGCTGAGCAAGAGAGAACAAGCGGACGTGGCAATAATGGTCCTCGTGACTACTCACAAGTAGTTAGAGAGAGACAAGATGCTAGTGCAGCAGCTGAGAGACAAGAGGTTCAACAGCTATTCCAAAACAGCAGAAGCAGTAACTCAAGGAAATAGTGATGGCTAGTATTATTCCTGTAGAGACCTCTTATAAGATTTGGTTTCCAAAAGATATATATAGTAATGCAGTTCCAGTTATCATCTTTATGAAAGAGAACTGCATGGACTATGATAGTTTCAGGAATTGTTACATCATAAAGCCATCTACTCAAACTGGAGGTAAAGCAATAATTAACTTTACTGCTGTAAATGGAGATGTTTTCACAGCATCTTTGAGCGCAGACTCATATAGAATTTTGGCGGCAAACCCAGACAAAGTTGGAGTAAGTGACTACTCTATTATGATGAAGGGTTCAGAGATGAAAGAGTATAGATTGTTAAATCTATATATCAAAGAGACTATTTAGTTAAAAAGGAAAAATATGAAAATTGCACGTATAGGACTTGCTACTTTAGCTCTTGCTAGCTTAGCTTCAGCAAGTATTAATATAAGCGGAATTGAGGCAATGGAAGGCTCTGCTAGATACGCAGATAAGCCTCTAAATAACACTGTTAAGATGCCTTCAGGCTGCATAACAGTAGGTGAAGCTTTTGATAAGATTGAAGATGAGTCAGGTCTGCCTGTAATGAATAAGACTCTAATTGATGAGAAAGCACCTATTTGCAACCTAGATAAGTTTGATATCTTGGGTGATGTCCTCACTGCTATCATTAAAGATAATAGGAAGATTTTCTTTACTCAGCAAGATGGAGCAAATTACTACCTTGTAATTGCTGATGCAGCTTCAAGTGTAACAACATTTCCAATGTATTGGGACACAAGCACATCAAAAGATTTGCTCCAAAAGAAATATCCTAGAATCAAATGGACTTTCTATGGCAACGTAATTAAGGCTGAAGGCAAGAGTGCTGATCTTCAGGAGGCAGAAAAGACCCTTCAAGACCTAAGAGATTACGCTATCAGAGTAGTTCCATCTACAATTAGAGTAGCTACAATCCAAGATGAGAGCCTAAAACATAGCAATGAATTTACAAATAGAGTAAGAATTGCTAGCAAATATACTGGAGCAGTTGATGCTAAGGTATATAACGTTCAAGTCTCTCATGGTAATAATGTTCAACTAGCTGGTATTCCAGTGCCTTTGAAGTTTGACCTTCAAAACAACACTGTAACTATGGGTAATGTTGAGCTACCAATAGACGAACTTGGCAATGTTGGCTATCTATTTGGAGATAAGCTAGTAACTATTACCTTTGGCACATTGTTCTATAATGAGCCAGTTAGACGAGCCGACAAGTAATTAGTATGGGAGAAGCAATGTCTGCATTAGAGCTTTTTAAAAGGATGGTATATCCAGACCCAAGAATAATAAAGATTTTAACAAATCCAGGCAAAAAAGAGGAGCTTGAAGACTTTATTGTTAGTGATCTTGGTGCAGACATAGAGAATCTATTAAGAGAGACCTATGAACAACATGGGGACTATGAACATGTCCCTCATGAGCCTCGTGAAGATTATATGTGTATCATCTTGAGTATTATTTGTAATGCTCTTGATTTAGACACCAACGAGGTTATGAGTAGTGATATTATCCCTATGCAAAGCAAGGATATAGAGCTCCCAGAGCTTGGCGTAATTGAGCCAGAGCCAGAGGAGCAACCAAACTACTCTGATCAATATGAGAGCGAAGAGGGTCTATATAATAATGAAGAGTCTGAGGTTGATGAAAGCCTAGATGGAGGCTTTCCTAGCGATGATGAAGATAATGATCATAACAACCCAGACGATGATGATGAAGATTCTATGCCTCCATTTGGAGACAGTGATGAAGCTCGTCCAAATGATGAAGAGATGGGTGGTATGCCACCATTTGATGACTCAGATGAGCAGAATAACGATGATGAAAACTATAATGAGAGCTCTTCTGAAGACTACAAAGAGCCAGGTGAGGATGACGATCCTGACTTTGAAGATAACAATGAAAATTTAAACAATATTTTTGAAGATAATGATAAAGAAGAAGAGGTTGTGGCTACTGCTGTAGAGGAAGTTAAACCACAAGCCACTAAACCTGAACCAAAGCCTGTCTTAGATAGACCAAAAGAGCAACCAAAAGTTGAAACAAAGGCTGAATTAAAACCTCAGCCAAAGGTTGTCCAAGTGGCTAAACCACAGCCACAAGTAGAGAAGATAATTGAGAAAGTAATTATCCATAACGCTCCAAAGAGAGAATTTAAACTATACGAAGAGACTGAAGATTTCTTAAGAGAGATCGATGAAGAGAGCGTTAGAGATCAAGATGATATAGATATTAACCTTCTTTGGAATATGCTAAATGATATGTATATTTGGAGAAGAAGGGTTGAAAAGAAAGTTATAAATATTGAGTCTAGGATGCCTCAGGTTGGCACACTAGACATTGGCAAGATGTATAAGGTCTTCCCTGATCATATTGAAATCTATAAGAGCTCAAGACTTATTAAGTCAATAGCCAATAGATTTGTTGATTTTGATCAAGATACTCTTGCTACTGGGCTTGTAAATAGTACAGTTCAATATGATGGTAAGATTTGGGGCGTTGGCATAAGTGAAAATATCAATATTAGTAGAGAGTATGCCGTCTATAACTTTGCGACTAATCCAGAGACTATGGAAAAAGTCCTTAGAGAGTTCATTAAGGGCCTCTAATGACGCAAAAATTTGTGCCTAAAGGTCAAAGTGAAGCCCCTACAATAAAGCTCCCTGAACCATTAGAGAAGCTATTTGCCTTCTTCCCAGCTAGTCTTAGAGGTAAGAAGTATAGCTACCTCTTAAGCTTCCATGTTGAAGGAAAAAAAGATAAAATAAACGATAAATTTCAAGAGATCATCAATAAGTCTACATATTTTCCAATGGCTGATGAAGATTGGCAAATTATGCAAGGTTTTATTGATAAGGCAAATCTTTTAGGCTATAACCTATATCTGCCTCTACCAAAGACGGATAAATATAGACCATACTCTAAGAGTAGTTCGCCTAGACTTGCTGGAGTTATCCTTACTAAAGAGGACCTATTCATGGAGCAAGAGCTTGAACAAGATGAAATTAAATTTGACAATAGTAACGAGCTAGAAAGGTAATTTATGTCAGAGAACAAAGTTTATGTAGCATCAAGAGAAGTTTTTGATTTGGACGGACACGAGGCTATTCGTTTTCGCCTACCAGAAATTTTTAAATTAAACGCTGATCTTTATATGAATACAGCTATTGGTAATGCTGTTTATAATACAAAAGAGGGGCAGTATGATTCTCAGGTTTTAACTGAGTTTCTTAGATCAAAAGCGTCTAATCTATTGAAGATAGAAAAAATATTATTATTTTAAGCTTAGTTCTATTTAAGTTTGAACTAAGCTTTTGTTAAGCGTCTGTTTGTAAAATGTCAAAGTTTTTAGTTTAATTTTTTTGTTGCGGATATTGTCTTATCTGCCTCAAAACGTAGGAGTTTTCTTTTGATAAGAATCTATAACACGGAAGTCGAGTACGACTATTTGTTTGGTAAGGGCGAGTTTTGTGTCCCAGATTTTCCTCTACAAATAGAGGCGGATGAACAAGATTATATGAAGATAATCTACAACTTCGCTGATTTTAGCAGAAGACGAGAGATTGATCATCTCTTTATGAAAAACTTTCTATACCTTCTTTACAATTTAAACCTCGTAGGCGATACAAAAAAATATACAAAATTCATTCAAGGCAAGGGCGAAGATCAAAAACCTGGAATCTTTCTCTTTTTTAAACTATATGATGGCTTTAAAAAGAATAGAACCCTTGATGCTGAAGTAAATGAATTTATTGAAGATCATATCTTTATTTTTAGAGAGTACTCTATGGATTTGCCAGTACTTGTAAAAGAGTATTGTGAATCTCCACAGCCAATATTAGAAAAAATTTACCCTCTATACTCTCTAAAAAAAGAGAACTTCTATAAGAGGATGATGCCAAAGAATCCTAAGACTGACTATGCCTTTGCTTCAGTAATCTCATTTATCAATGTTGTAAATAAGCTTCAATCAAATAGATGTGGTCAGCTAATTAACTTCCTAAGAGCTAGTCTTGCCTATAGGTTAGGCGAGGATAACTTAACTAGCTTTTTAACAGCCAAGACCATCTTTACCTCTGATAGGGTAAAAAACTACATAAATGAGACCCATATCCCTATGATCTTTAGAGAGGATTATGACAACACCTATGAGCATAGCCTTATTGGAAGACTTCTTCACATGGCTACAACTGCTACAAGCTTTCAAAGTAGTGGCCGTACAGTGGAGATAGAGAACCTCTTAGACAAGATTTTAAAACAAGATACCTCTAATTCGTTTGATAGACTCTATAGATTAGTCACTTCGGGTAAGGCTGATGCTTTAGAGCTAATCTTATCTCTTCGTGAAAATGATAAGACAGAGAGATATAAGGTTGCTGATATATTTGAAGTGGTAGCCTCTTGTGATAAAAAGAAGAGAGAGGAGTTCTCCAACTTTATTGCAAATAGGAAGCTAACCTTTACAAATATGAGATTATGTGATCTTGATAAGAGTGCAGCACCTATCTCATTTAAGCCACAAGAAGAAGACTCTAAAATGTTTTCTATCATCTTTTCAAATAACTACAAACCTATCCACAAATGCTCATCTTACGAATTTTATAAAGATATCTCAACCTTTCAAAAAGAAAATATGCGAAAATACATCTCAGCACTAGCTGAGTAGCTTGTTTGTCAGCTCTTTTTTGCTATAATGTTTAATAATTTTTATATCAAAAAGGAGCTGGCGTGAAGAAGCAAGTAGTTGCTTGTCTTTTTTTGCTTTTCTCTCTTGTATCTTACTCTTTTGCTGACATTATCACTAAAGAGTGGGCAAATAGCGGTAGTAGTACATACCAAACAGCTAATGTTACAGGTAATCTAACTAACGATATTATTGCCGAGATGTCAAGACTTAAAGGCTATAAAGACGGAAAGATCACATACTACATAGATAGCGATGGTCTTAATAAAATCTCTGAGGAATATTCTAAGACTAAAAAGATTACAAGAGGTACTGAAGTTGTTAATGGAACAACTAATGAGGCTGATACCAATATGTTTTATAGAGGTTTTCTTCAGGAAGGTTATGATACCAATGGTATCTATATGGGAAAACTTAATATGGCTCAAAATGGAGAGAGCTCAGGCTATATCCTAAAATCATATCTCGCTGTTGATAAGGAAGATAAGAAAAAGACCTATAAGGTTATTGAGCTTATTCGTGTAAATTTCCTTGATGAGGTAGCAAATCTTGCATATCAATACTACCAAGCAAGACATGAGCCTCCTATGTTTATGTACTCACCAAATAACTTTATTGGCGAATATATGAATGTCCTTGGCAAGTATGAGACTGAGCTTAGCACACTTGAAGGTGACGCTCTAGCAACTAGGGTCTATAATATCTTTAAAAATACCGACTGGTATAAGCCAGGAATAGATTATGGTATGAGACAGCTCTTTACTGAACAACAACTCCTTTCTAATGGTAGCTCTCCAGAGTCTATTCAAAAATATATCAAGGGTAGATTTAATATTCAAAGAGGCTCACAGACTGAGAATATGTTCTCAGATGGAGGCTATACCCTTAACTACGCTACTCACTTAAAAGGCTATGATTGGCACCCAGACACTGGTGACATATTCAATACTCACTCATCATTTGCAGCTACTATTATGGCTAAACATAATATTAGAACAGGTTATTTTATGATAACTGGTATGCCTGGTATTGGTGTCTTAGAGAACTACTCAGTTAGATCACCTTTTGGCTATTACTCTAAGTTTTCACAATGGACAACTGGCAAGAGATGGAGAAAGAAAAAACACTTCTCTTGGGACGGTGGTTATCTAACAGAGGGAGAGCAACTATTTACAATTAGATCAAATGACCTATTAAACTACAATAGTGCCGACTTCTCTAATATGCTTGGTGCAGATGCTATATTTGAGCAAAGAATTATTCCTACAATTCTTCCTTTGCCAAACTCAATCTCAGCACCAACTCTAACTCCACAAGGCCACACCTTAACTCACGTCATTAGCTATACTGGTCTTGCAAATAATGGAGTGGCTTTCTCTAATCCAGAGTTTAAAGAGATGAATGAATTTGGCACAATAGAAGCTGGTAGCCCAACATCAGGCTTTGTTGATGGTAGTGAGGTTCATAAGAGCAAGAGAGCTGGCTTTGGATGGCTAGGCTTAATTCTAATTGTCTTTGCTCCAGTAATAGCCGTAATTGTTCCTTTTATTGATATAGTTACCATTGTAATCATTGGTATTATCTTGCTTCTATTAAGACATAAGAATTTTGATGGAGATGTTGGCCGTGCAACTGGTCTAAATGCAACTGATGCTACTGGACTTGATATGATGGTTACAACTAAGGTTTCAGGCGCCCTTGATGGTGAACTTGCAAGATATTTGCAATACTCAACAGTATATGAAGACCTATTCTTATCACAAGGCGATAAGGAAGTGCCAGTATTTGAAAACCTTTATGGTGCAACAATCAATAACAATATCCCAGCTGGACAAGACCTAAGTAACCCTATGTATAAGAATGCTGGCCTTAACTGGACAACAGAGATACATAAGATTTGGTCAGGCGAATATAGAAAGGTCTTTAGCGGTAAAGATAGTGAGGCTCTAGCTAAATTTAGAGCTACATATAACGATAACCGCTCTTATACTAATATCATAAAAGCGTTTGTGGAGTACTAATATTATTAAAGCGTTTGTTGAGTCAACTACTCGGTAACTAGTTTACCAGCTTGGTTGACCAGACTCAGGTTATCTAGCTTAACCGTTAGATTAAACTACGATAGATAAGTTACCACACCCATGGATGCTTCTCCAGTCTGTGGCTCTGTGTAGGCTCTGTAAGTTGGGTTAAAGCCCTGTCAACCTAATCGGTCTAGAGTATCTAGAGATTACTTTAGAGAATCTAGACAAGCTTATCTATCATTGTCGAGGAGAGACTAGCTTAGAACTTTAATTGGGGCACTAGCTTCTGGTTGATAGCTGTAAGTTAGCGTGCCTACTGTTTTACGGTGGGTGTACCGCAGCAATGCGAGATTTTTTAAAAAAAGTTAGCTTCAGCTTTACGAGCGAAGCGAAGTAAAAAATGAAAGGAAAATTGTTTATGGTATTTGTATTAAATAAATCTAAAAAGCCTTTAGATATGATTACAAACGCTGAAGCTAGAATATTGCTTAGAAAAAAGTTAGCAGTAATCCATAAAATATATCCTTTTACAATAAGGTTAAAAGACAATAGTGCTGTCTCAAAGGACAGAAGTTATACTGTAAAAGTTGATCCTGGTTCAAGGCATACAGGTATAGCTATTGTTGACGATAGAGATCAAGTAGTCATGCTTGCAGAAATTGAACATAGAGGAAACTTAATTAAAAAGGATTTAGATAGCAGAAGAGTTGTTAGGCGCTCTAGACGTAATAGGAAGACTAGATATAGACCTGCAAGGTTTCTCAATAGAACCAAACCTGAAGGCTGGCTAACTCCTAGCGTTAAGTCAAGAGCCGATAATGTGATTAACTTTATTCGTAAGTATAAGAAGTTAATCAACATCAGTAAGGTTATGATTGAGAATGTTAGCTTTGATACAGCTCAGATGACTTCTAATAATTATTTAATAGGAACTGCTTATCAGCAAGGACCTTTGTATCAAAAAGAACTTAGAAGCTTCATATTTAGCCGTTCAAATGGTAAATGTGTCTACTGCGGAGCCAAGGCAACCGAGATAGACCATATTGTGCCTAGAGCTAAAGGTGGCTCTAATAGTATTTATAATTTAGTAGCATCTTGCAGAAGCTGTAATGAGAAAAAATCAAACTTATCCTTAAAGGAATTTGGTAAAAGAATGAATAAAGATTACTCTCATTTAAAGCCTAAAAAATTGCCTAGAGATGCGGCTATTGTTCAGTCAGCAAGAAATTATATGATTAAAGAGGTCGCCAAACTAGTTCCTGATACAACCTTACATGATGCTTGGCTCACTAAATATAATCGAGATGAACTAGGTTTACCTAAAGAGCACTATTATGATGCCTTATCTGTGGGGAAAATACCAACTAAATTTGATTTCAGCACAGATAAGATATTATTAATATCAGCTAAGGGTAGAGGCTCAAGGCAAATGTGTAGAGTAGACAAGTTTGGTTTTCCAAGAACATCTGCTAAGGTTTCTAAATCAGTTGAAGGTTTCCAAACAGGTGACATCGTTAAAGCAGTAGTCACTAAAGGTTTAAAAAAAGGAGAGTACTTTGGGCGAGTAATTATAAAATCAAGCGGGTATTTTAAGATTGGTTATAATAATTGCTTAGTCCAAGGTATAGGATACAAGTATTGTCGCCTTATTCAAAGAGGTGATGGATACTCATACAATTATAAGGAATGCGATTTCCTCTCGGCAATGAATTGCAGAGTCCCCATCGCGAAAGGTAAAAAATGAGAAAATTAATAACCCTATCAATTTTAGCAGCAGCTACCATTGCAAGTGCTGATCCAGTTCATGGCATCCGCTTGCAACCATCTGGCTCTAACTTTATTGTAATTCACGAATATGGTAGCAAGAAGATATTCTCTGAGGGCTCTTTAGCAATGGGTGATAGCTCAGATACCCTTGTAGGTACTGCTGGGTTAGGAACATCGGCTGGAGACCTTAGAAATGTCCCTATCACTAAAAATTATGTAGGACAAAAAGAGAAGACAACAGATGTGGAGTTTAGTAAGATAACTCCATCTCACTACTCTTATTTTATCCCTAATAGCCATGTTAGTCCATATATGACTACCTCTTTTTATTTTACTGGAGAAGGAAGGCTTAGTGAGGGCGGAACCAACTCTAAGGTATTTAAGAATAAATATAACATCAATAACTTACTCTCTTATTGTAGCATAGGCAAGAAGGTTGATTGTATTAACTTCTTAAATCAGTTCAATGAAGACTCTAGTATCTATATGGTTGTAAGAAATGGCGCAACCAATACTGAGAATAAAGATAAGACAAGGCTAAATAAGCTTGAAGATATTGTTATGAATGGCTCAATAGATGAGTCTACCAGAACAGTAGCTAAGGCAAGACTTGCTGAGCTTAAGAGATTTTTGAAGCTTGCTTGGTCAATTGAACCTATCTATTACAATCAATATGATCAAAACCAAATAAACCCTTATATGTTTATGACTATTGCTAACAACAATATAGTTGGTAATAATATAACAGCAAATAATAACCTTGCTTACGGCATTAGGGGTGCTCTACCATATCTACATACAAGTGCAGGTCTATATAATCCTAGACTCTATATTGATGGAAATCAAAAGTATCTATCATTCTCTCAAATAGTCCCTGCCGAAAGACATGGTAGAAGACGTGGCCTTTTTGGAAGAAGTAGATACTATTCTTGCGCACAGGGCACACTGATTAATGGTAATCAATGTCTTATCACTAATGCCCAAAATAGTCTAAATTTAAGTGATACAGAGAAGCTTCTATCTAGTTACGGATCATCTAGTTTCTCGGCCCTAGCTCAAACTGGTGTTAGTGCTGGTATGGTTGGACGCATCTATGTAAGTAATGATAGAAGCATTCAACAACAAAATGGTTCAAGAACTAATAGGGGTACAACTGACTTTATCAACGCAAACTACCTTACTTACGCTAAGAGTGGTGTAAATAGCTTTAATGCTAATAAGAGCTTTGCTAACTACTATACAGATGCTAAGCGTAAAGAGATTGCAGCTAACCTTGCAAATGTAAGGGCTAACTCTCTACGTATATATGAGGTAAACTACGGAGTTAGTGCAAAGCCTATGCAGACAAGTAGTGGTACAGGCATAACCCAAAGTGCAACATTTGCAAAGACATCAGACGTATTTCAAATGGAAAACTTCTTTGATGCTAATAAAAATGATATTGCCTTTATCTCTAGGATGAACTCATATATTAACTTCAATGATGAAGCCTATAATCCAAAAGAGACTATTGGTGGTATGCACGATCTTGATGAGGAAGGCTTTTTCTTAGCTGGCAAAGGCAAAGAACAAGCAAAAGCAACTACCTATCCAGGCAAATATAATGATGAGATTGGCAATAAGAGCTATTCAACATCACTTAAGCTAGATTTATTCTATACTCCAAACAATATGTCTATGGGATATAAGACTAAGTTTGGTATAGATGAGAGTTATAGACTTACTAATGAAACAAATGGCAATAAGGACATAACTCCAGAGTTAGGTGTTGCCAATATTAACAATGAGACTCTTAGCAATACAGTAGAAAATAGTAGTGTGATCAATAACCACTTTATGCAAGATGAGTATGCCTCTTTTACATCTTGTCTATTAGATGATGCTTGCTTTGCCTACTTTATGTCAACAGAGAGTGGTACTTATGATGAGGTTAGTAAGTTTGCTACTGAGTCACTAATTCTCCCTGATAGCGACTATCCATTAAGGCTTAATACCGAAAGGAAGCTTCAAACTGTCTATACTCCTGATGAGAAGGGTATATACCAGTTCTTTGGTCCAAAGGTAGAAGCACCTAAATACTATTGTGGTGCCTATATGGATGATGAAAATAAAAAGCAAGAGTGGTGTATAGTTGCCTATGAGCCAAAGACTACTAAGCTTGAGTTTAAAGAGAGAAGTGATACATTCTATCGCTACAAACAAGATGCTAACGATAACTTCTTCTATCTGCTACCTAAAAATGAGTTAGGCGGTGCAACTGATACGGCTATAACCTTGTCAAACAACACACCTAAGATCGGTAGGTCAGTTAAGAGCGTAGAGCCAACAACCTCTTATAAAGAGGACTATTCAATCTATGCTACTGATGGCGAGAATAAGATGGGAGCTTATGACTATACTCTAACAAGAGTTGACGTTGGCAATGGAAATCAACTGCCTGACCACCGTGCAGAGAAGGCCAAGGCTGATGATGACGATCTATTTATTAATAAAGCAGAACGTCCTGATTGGATGCACATGCAGATGAACTATCGCTCAGCCATTGAAGGTTACCTTGATAGCTTCCTAAAAGATCAAAAATATCAACAAATGGCTTGCGGTATGGGTTCATCTGAAGATGAAGAGTCAGGCACAGTAACAAATGAAGACCCAACCAAGAAGATAGGTTTTGCTAATTGTAAAGCTCTTATGGATAGTATGAAAAATTACACCCTAAATGACTTTACAAGTGAGAAATATCTTACTAAATACCAAGGTAACTATAAACTTCTTGCCACTGGTAAACTACCAAGCCCATATAACAAGTTTGGTATGGTTTATAACCTAGATAGTGAAGATGCAATAGAGCAAAACTCTAATGGTGAAGCACAAGAGAACAAAAGACGTGACGTAGCTAGAAGTCTAACTGAAGCTATTATGGATAAATATTGGAGCAAGTTTGAAACTGACCAAAATCCTGATAGTGAATATAGACAATGGCTAATTGAGAACGCTAAGCTTCCTGAAAAGAAGTATGATTACAACCAAAATAGCAAGCTAAACAAGTGTGCTAAGAAATCTGGTTGGGGATTGCCAGCAGCAGTTACTGGTGAAAAACCTATGCCATTTAGTGATTGTCTAAAAGATTTAAGTGATAGTAAGTGGACGCCTGATCCAGTGCTTGAAAGAGAGAGCAATGGTGTTGTCTATAATTCAGATGGCTCGGTAAAAGAAGATACTCCAGAAGAGGCTGAACGCCGCATAGAGGCTATGGATGAACTCAATAAATATGGTATTAATCCAGGCTCTCTTAGGGCTTGGGGATTTTATAAGAGATGGGTAGAGGTAGTGCCTAACCGTGTATATGCTCTAGAATATGGCGCTCATGGTAACAACTACTTTGGCACTGGTACCTATGTGGTTTCACTAGACCTTAATAGGTATATAAAGGACTTTTCTCTCGTGGATAAGATGTGGATAGATATGCTTGCAGTTGATGACCACAATGAGATAAAAATCAATGGTAAGCACATGTATGGATATCCATATAACTACCCAAATATTGTTAGATGTGGTGGTAGAGTTAGTTACAACAACGATTGTAGCCACAAATTCTCTAGCCTAGAGAAAGAATCATCTCACAGACTAGGTAGAATAGGTATCAACTTTGCCAATATGCTTGATCCAGATAGTAATATAATCACTAACGTTCTACTCGTTGGTGGTAGAGGCGAGGTCTTTGCTAGATTGGTTTTTGAGTACAAAGATGATCCAGAAGGAAGGGATCATGTAGATATTAGCAACAGCTTTTGGTTCTTGAAACAAAGCAGTAATGCTAGCCAGTTTGAGCCAATTCAATATCTATTTATTGATAAAAGTAAAAACCCTCATATAGATTTTAAAAAGAGCTATTGTTCAAGCACAACCACTGGCGTTAGAATTAATCTAGCAAATGACAACTATATTGGAGCAGAGATATATCCACAAGGCAATAGAACTTGGGAGGTTGATCCGACTAAGTGTGTATTTGTTAAAAAGATTGGTGGTGAAATAAAGGCTACATTAGGTGACGGCAGACACAAAGAGATAACTTGTCCTTCTTTCTTAACCCCTGGTGGAATGAAAGATAAGTGTTATGAAGTGGATGAAGTTGTTGTAGGCGAATAGATTTTTGGCGTAGTGACTCTGCTACGCCTCCTCATTTTTACCCTAAAATTACCCCAAAACATCAAAAAAATACTTATTTTTCACTAAAACATCGAAAAAATACGCTAAAACTATTGACAAGCTATCGCAAAAGTGCTATACTAGCTTCGTTTCGGAATTGGAGAGCCTTCAAGCCCTTGTCCTGCAAGCGTTTGAGAGTTCTTACAAAAAATTAAAAGGAGAACAAAATGAAGAAACAAGAGTTTTTAGTAAAGGTAGCTGAGACTACAGGTCAAAGCCAAAAGGTTGTTAAAGAGGTTTTTAACGCAGTATTTGCTGAAATTGAAAACCTAGTAGTTGCTAAAGATAGCCTTACAGTACTTGGTTTTGGTACATTTGGTACAGTTGAGAGAAAAGCAAGACATGCTCTTAACCTACATACAGGTAAAAAGATAGCAGTTCCTGCTAAAACAGCTCCAAGACTAAAATTCAGCTCAGCACTAAAAGAAAAAGTTGCTGCTGGTAAAAAAGCTGCCAAGAAAAAATAAATCTTCGGGAGGATATTCCTCCCACATCCTCTTTTTAAAAAATCCTCAAAACTTTTTCCAAAAACTATCAAAAAATGGCGCTACACGTTGCAGTTTCTCTTTTTATTGCAGACCTTTTTAGATATAATGCTTTACAAAATAGTTTAAATAATAAGAAGGAGCTATCTTGAAGCTATCTTTATACTATAACGAACAGATGTTTTTTATTAAGTATGATAAGAGTGAGAGAAAACATGAGATTGTTCGTATAACAGAGGAAAATAAAAACTTAGTTGAAGGTAGTACTTGTCTATTTGAAATGAGTACTGGCGGTCTTTCACTGCTAACTCAAGTAGATGGTACACCTGAGCAAGCAATAAACATATTCACCCAAAAGATGGGTGGTAGAACAAACATTGTCTACTCTCTCTTTTCAGAGGATAGCACAAACCAGACTATCTTTGGTGGTCTAAAATCAAGCCTAAAGCTATTCTTTGATCAATACAAAGTAGCTTCGATAGTCCCACTACAATATGTTTTAAAGAAAATTAATCCAGATGGTGTTACAGGTATTGCATCTGAAAATTTCTCTTATTTAAAAGAGTTTAGAAGTAGTGTTCCTTTAAATACTGATCCATCATTCTCTTCAGTTGTTGCTTATAATATAGCTGAAGCTATCATCTCTTTTAATAAGACTAAAGAGGATATTGAGACAAACTTAGAAATCTTACTTGAAACAAGTGCTAAGAAAGACGCTTACGTATTCTCTGAATTCTCTAACCTAAAAGTAGAGCTTCAAGGCCAAAATATTCAATATATTGACTATGGCACTCTTGAAGAGGTAGTTGAGAGTTGTAGAGTTAAGATTATAGATAACATCTCTAACTTCTATAAGAAGAAGAGAAATAGAAGATATACACTTCTATTTGACTTTATCTTAATCGCTGTTATCTTGATTTTAGGCGTTAACTACCTACAAAAACAACTTACCGAGATGAGTCTAAACAATAGTATTAAAAATCTAGAGAGTAGGGAAGAGTCACTCAATAAAAACCTAAGCGACATAGAGGATCAAATACCAAATATTAAGTTCTCTGACTTTGACTTCCCAACTACTTATGCAACCCTTCAAAAATATACAACCTTCCTACCAGAGAAGATTAAATATGTTATCAAGGGCGATACTATTAAGACTACCTTCTTAGTAGATAACGCTTATCTTTCTGAGACTCTTATCAATGAGATGAATGAAGATAAGATCAACTACAAATATAAGAAGACAAGCGGCTATACCTTCCAATTTGATATAGAAGAGAAACTTGGTAAGGTGACTACATTTATCAATAAGGAGAAAAAATAATGCTTGGCGTATCACTTTTTAAAAAGAGCAAACAGGTCTCTACTGGCAACGCTAAGAGAAAGATGAAGATTTCTTTTAAGATAGATTGGTTTTATGTAGTTTTGTTTGCACTATTTGTAGGCGCTTGCTTTACAGTCTATCTATCACTAAACCAAAACCTCAACATCGATGAGCTTAGAGCTAGAGAAGATGGTTTAAATAATAATGTATCTGAGATTGAGAGCAAGATAGTAAGCAAGAAGAAAGAGCTAGTTGCTTTTAATAAAAAAGTAGAAGAGATGAGCAAAGGGGAAGAGGGTAAGAAGTTTATCCCATCAATCGAGAGATTTGGTGTATATAAACTTATTATGCTTCTTGATGAGTATGAAAAAATCTTTGGCATCAACTATAAGATTTCAGATAAAGAGAAGAAGATTAATAGCAACTATGGCTATTATGATTTGACTCTTGAAATACCTTATACTGGCAAAGATAGATTCATGACTATGCTTGATTATATTACTCACTCTTTCTTTATGAGCTTTGAAGAGGGTACTTATGAGAATGAGAAATTCATTCTTAAGTATAAAATATACGCTAAAAAAGGATAAAACGTTATGCAATGTTCTAAAAAAGAGCTACTCCAAACTATCAAGAAGAACCCATACCTCTTCTTGACACCAGATAAAATCTTGTGTTTTTCAATAAATGATAGTAGTGAGCTTAGCTATATTGAAATTGATCTTGAAGAGGACGAAAGTGAGATCAACCCAGCTAGAAGGGCTAGTATCTATATATCAAGAGAGATGTTAGATACTATTGATCAATACGCCTCTGAAGATATGGAGCTAAAGGTAAATTACCACAAAGAGAATAAAATTTATGAACTCTCTTTTGATGATAGAGTATTTGTAGAGATGACTGCATCAGGCGTAAAAGGACTCAATTAATGGCTGAAAAAACTGAAGTTAAAAAAAAGACCCCAGTTAGCACTAATGGCGTTATAATTGCCGATAGAGGAGCTAGAAAGGGCATAGCTGCACTTGAAAACTCAAATAAAAATTGGAGGCTAATGTGTATAGTATTGGCCGTAGTAGCAATTTTTACATCTACAAATTTTGTCTTTGGGCTACTTGGTATGAAGCCAAAGCTATATGTTCAATCATCTAGTGGTGAGACACTAAGACTTGAAGAGCTACCACGTATTCCAATTACTGATACAAGACTTGCATCATTTGGTGATGAAGCTACAAAATCAATCCTAGCTTTAAACTTCTCAGTGCTTAGTGATCAACTTCAAAGTGCTAGAAAGTATTTTGATCAAATTAGCTATGATAATGTCTTGAAACAACTAAAAGATTCTAACTATATTAGAAACGTAATGGAAAATAATATGATTGTAGCGATGACAGCTCTACCAGATTTTTTCCAAACTAATAAGCGTTTAGGTGTGTTAAAAGATGGTTCAACAGTAGCTAGAGTGAGACGTGCTTACTCTATGCAAGAGCAATCTGGTACAACAATCAATACTAGATACGCCATTGTAACCCTTGATGTTCAAAATACAAATGATTATGAATTTAATACTTGGGGTCTATTCATTAGAAAATTTGAGGTTCGTTTCTACTCTCCATTAGAGTTTGAAAAGATGCAAAAAGAAGAGAGAAGACGCACAAATGGTTGATGACAGAAAGCTAGCAGAAGCCTTTTATAACGCCATAATTTTTCAGAGCGAGGATAGCGTTGCTCTTATGAATGAGTATAAGGCTGAACTTAAAAAGAAAAATGTCTTCTTAGTTAGAGGCGCTTATATGGCAACAGCGCTTGATGCTGATATGCTTTATAACGCCCTAACTGGCTTTTACTTTGAGACAGATAGAGAGATAACAAATATTGCTACAAGAGGTGTAAAGGACTTAGTTCGCTTCTTAAATGATGGCGAGCTTTGCTATGCAGTAACTTATAGCAATGATCTATGCTTTAACGTTAGCAAATATATCTCTTACTTCACAGACAAAAATGTCCCCGAAGACATCTATCTAAGCTTTGATGATGAGAGCGAAGATGAGCCAAATATCGATGGAATAATCTTTCAAAAAGATATGGCTGATGCTTTGGAGCTACTCTATATAGAGCTAAGCGATGGCTATGTCTATGTCAAAGATTTCTCTGCTATTGCTAATCTTGCCTCTACACCTAGAGGATTTAGTAAAAAACTGGATGAAATTTCAGCAAACCTTAGCAAAGAAGAGTCAAAAGAAGAAGAGCTCACCGAGAAGGTAAAGCTCAGAGTTATCTTAGATTAAAAGGGATAAAACGATGCTACTATGGATAAAAAAGACACTACTATTTATTATAGAGAACTTCTTGTTAGCAGTTCTTTTAATGATGATGTCAACATTATTACTAATAAAGACACCATATATGAATGATTGGGGCAGGACAGTTTTATTTGTATTTTTTGCCTCATTGATACCAATTGGCTATGGATTTATCACAAAGAAGCTAGGCAGAACCCCAATAATGGCTTGTTTAGGTCTAGTCTTTGATCAAAAAATAACAAATGTTGGCATAGCAAGATTTATACTAGTAGGTAGATTCCTATTTACAATTACATTCTTCTTACTATTAGCTAGGTATGTAACCCTTACTATGTGGGAGCATTGGATGGCATTTTGGGTATTAGCAGTTAGTATAGGGGCAATGTATAACCTATATTTCTTTTGGTGGGTATATAAGATAGCATTTTATGGTGAGAATATATTTGCCCTTAGTGTAGGCGCTAACGTCATACAAAATAGAAGAGAGAAAAATAAATGATAGTAACTTCATCTATATTTGATAAACTCTATATCTCTGATATTGCTGATGGCTATGCTGAGCGTTATGATGGCTTTAAAACATACTTCTTTGAGCTAGATTATAACATTGATAACGACTGGATCAATGATGATATGATAAATGCCTTCTTAGAGCAAGTTGCTCCTAAGACAGCACAGCTACCATCTCAATACATATTCAATCTTTTGGTCTTTGGCTTTGATAAATCATACTCTTTTAACCAAAAGCTAGATGCCTTTGATCAAAGCTCTGACGTGATCAAGAAGTACGTTCAAGTTAAAAAAGAGCAGATTAACAGATATAAGACAATAAAGGTTGTTCTTACAATGACACCAATAGGTGAAGAGAAGGATGAGGCTATTACCCTTGGTGGTATCAAGGCTCACCCTATGAGCGCTCTTGAAATCTACAATGTCTTATTTAATATGCTAAATCCTACTCTATATAGAGATGATTTAAAGGCGATCCCTTATAACTATGCAGAGTTAGCAAATCCTACAATATCAATTCCAATGACACTATCAAAGACTCCAATTATGGAGTATGATGATGAGCTAGTCTTTGAGGATATGCACTGCTTACAATTTTTTATGAGTACCCCGCCTTCACTCTTGCAAAATGAGTTCTCTCTTAGCTTTGCTCTAAATAAGCTATCAACTTTAAAATCAAACTTCATTATGTCAGTGATCTTTCATAATGTTGTTGGTAGTGGCTATTTAGGCGTTGAGAAGACAGCTGACTCTCTATTTATGAGAGCACTTAACCAAACAGCTGAGATAGTCTCAAAGACAGCTAAGATGTATAAAGAGAACATCCAAGAGAAAGGTCTATCTCAAGTAAAGATGAGCCTAGAAATAGCAATCTTTAATGAAGACAAAAATGAGCTTAAAAAGGATGCTAAGGTCATCAGGGTTCTTGATGGTTTTGATGGTAGCGTAATGCTTCCAAATATCTTTACAAGATATGATGACTATATGGCAATGATACCAAGCGTTGCTATGCAAGGCAAGTTTCCTTTTATGGTCTCAAGCGAACAATTTGCATCCATTATGATGTTCCCTAAATATCTATGTGCAAATGGTGGTATATTTGAGAAAAAGGGAAGCATACTAACATCATTTGACGTATTAGAGTTTAATACGACAAATAAACCAGGTGCTCTGATCTTTGCCCCTCCAGGTTCAGGTAAATCAGCGCTAATCAATAACCTCTATTTCAATATGTTTGCTCAGCTACCTAAATTTGAGAGTCTAATTGTGGACTTTGGTGGCTCTTATGAATCACTATTTCATACCCTTCATAGAAGTGATATGACATATACCACAATGGTGTTAAAGGATAAGGCGGATGCTTGCTTTAACCCATTAGACCTTCAATTTGGTAAACCTTGCGATAAGAATGCGATTAATGCTAAGAAATCAGTTATCGTTATGTTCTTTAAAGTTGCTCTAAAGATTGATAACGATGACTTTGACTCTTTGATTGAATCAGTTGCAGAGGCTCTATATGACTCTTTTTTAAATGGAAAAGATAAGATTAAAGTACCTCATCTATTAAAAGAGCAAGGCAAGAGCGACTTTTATATAGATAGATATATTGAAAGTGGTTTTACAGATTTTAAATCCTTCTCTAAGGCTATGCCAACTATTACAGACTTTATGCAGTTAATCTTTATAGATCAAAGGATAAAGGATGTATTTAGTGAGGCAAAGAGAAAAGATTTGACAGATAGAATAGGGGAGTTTTTGGAGTCAGCTAAGCTCTTTGATGGTAACTCAACAGAGTATCTGATGAATACTCACCTAATTGTTGATCTAAAAGAGATTGCTCTTACAAACCTTCCTATGCTTCACTTGATGCTAACATATATCATAGGCTCTAAGCTTATGCAATATATGAACGTGCCTGATAGTGAGAAGGGTCATCCAAAGGTTATAATGATAGACGAGTATGCTCAATATAAAGAGAGAAGCCCATATATTGATGCTATTGCTACAACAATATTCAAGACTGGTCGTAAAGAGAATATTCACTTGATACTTGCTACTCAAAATATTTCTGACTTCTCTAAAGAGTTTTTCAACACTTGTGGTCGTCTAATATCATTTAGCCCTAAGACTGCTACTGAGTTACAAACTCTAGCAGCCATTACTGATGATACTATCGATAATCTAAGACCTCTAATGACAAATATCTCAACACTTAAAGGCTCTTACTCTGAGTTTCTTGTCTTTAATAGTGATGAAGCTAGAAGTAAAAACTTCTATAGATCAAAGGTTATCCCTTTTGAATACTATGCCTTTATCACTACTGACCCTAGAGATAGACAGAAGAAAGCTGAGCTTGCTGAGCAATTTAAGAATCCAGAAACTGGAGAGAAAAACTGGGCGGCTGCCATAGAGTATATGGCCAACGAGATGATTAATGAACGAAACAAAGGACTTTAATAATGGCGCCTGCATTAATAAAACACTCTATTTACACGATAGAGAACGAACTTAGAAAAATAAATGATAGAATTATTGATAATATTAGAAACACCTATATAGATATAAGCTCCATCCACGGATTTGGCTTATTTGCCAAAAAGGCAATCCCAGCTGGCACTATCCTTTGCGAGCTAGATGGCCAAAAGATGGATTGGGATCACTATGAGAAATTAAGAAAGACAATCAACCTAGGTGAATACCAAGACTATATCTTTATGGAATGGAATGCGCTTGATCCTAAAACTCTATTGGTAAGAGCATTTAGGACTAAATATAGCTATATAAACCATTCAAGTGTGCCAAATGTAGAGATAAAATATGACCCAATCAGAATAGAGGCAGCAAGAGATATAGGCGAGCATGATGAGCTAACAATAGATTACTCTAGAGAGCCGCTAAGTGAAGAATATAAGGAGGATAAAGAGAAGAGCTTTATTCAATAATTAACAATTTCCCTCATTTTTGAGGGAATTTCTCTTCGTTATTTAAATAACAAACTATAAGCCCTAATTCTAGGGCTTTTTATCCAGTATAGATTTAGTCCTAAGGACTTTGAAACTATGCTAGAAACTTACATGGGCGGTCCTTTTGGTATAGATTTAGTCCTAAGGACTTTGAAACTATATTGTTTGCACAGAATTTAAAAAGTAACAAAGTATAGATTTAGTCCTAAGGACTTTGAAACTTTTTGCTGCACGGCTTGTTCTAACTTCAGAAGGTATAGATTTAGTCCTAAGGACTTTGAAACTTTCCCAGCCACTCTCTGGCACCTCTGTTACTAGTATAGATTTAGTCCTAAGGACTTTGAAACGCTGCTAAACAACAAGAGATTGCTCAAGCGAGGCGTATAGATTTAGTCCTAAGGACTTTGAAACCAGTGATAGAGTTGGCGGAGGATTTACTTTAGCAAAAGGTGATAGTATAGATTTAGTCCTAAGGACTTTGAAACTCTTCGCCACGTTCCATTTGTAATACATCTGCCACGTATAGATTTAGTCCTAAGGACTTTGAAACTCTCCTACTATGAAAAAAGGTTAAGCGAAGCTTCCGTATAGATTTAGTCCTAAGGACTTTGAAACTGAACATATTTATCAACGATCTGAAGAAGCGTTGTATAGATTTAGTCCTAAGGACTTTGAAACCTCGATCTTGATTTCAAGCGTTTTCACTATGAAGGTATAGATTTAGTCCTAAGGACTTTGAAACGATATGGATGTCGATCTTAACAAACTTGTGCGTGTATAGATTTAGTCCTAAGGACTTTGAAACGCGCAAAGGGACACGTTCGCTGACGCTCTCTCTCCCTGTATAGATTTAGTCCTAAGGACTTTGAAACTTTCGCTTTTTAAATTAAAATCTAGTCCATAGGACTTTAAAAAGTACCAACACCTCCAAAAGATCACCTATAAAATATAAAGAGAGAGCCATTGTTCTCTCCGCCACACATGCTTTCACCTTTGTTTTTCAAGTCAAAACAGGTATAATTATCAATAAAAACATTAAGGATATTTTATGTCTATCGGCTACGAATTTACCAGAGGATTAAGAGATTATTTTTTAGAAAACGCAGAAATAAATATAGAAGACTTTGTCACTAGGGCTGACGAGTGGTTCGAGCAAGAGATTAATGCGCATATAAGCGACAGGGCACTGCTTGAAGATAGAAAGATTCTTGTTCCAAAGGTGTTCTCTCAAGCGGTAAATTGTAAAGACCTATATGAGTACAACAATAGCCATTTCTCTTTAATTGCTAAGGAATTAGGCAACTCTCAATTTTTTGATCTCTTTACCGAGCTTGATGATCCTGATATTGCCTCAAGCTTTCCACAACTAACAAGAATAAAAGAGCGTAGGGCAACTCCAGTATTTAGAGAAGACGAAATCACAAAAAATGACGTTAGAGACCTTCTAGTAGAGATAGAAGGGGTTACTAGGGTAAATAGTTACTCTCAATTGCATAAACTTATTCAAGAGAATTTCAAATATACACAGATAAGCCAAAATGAAATAGCTGATGCTTTTAATGGTATTATTGCTAAGGCTAGGGTAGAGCCTAAGAGTGATGATCCAACTGTAGCAATAATACAAGAGGTAGCAAATAGGGTATATGGTAGAAGGGCAGAGTTTTCTAGTGCTTTTGTTACTCTATCTAAGAGCGATTATGCCTCACTTAGGGCAATCTACAAGAAAGATATGGGAAGAGACTATATAGGAGAGGACTCTGAGCTATTTAAACATATCAATGAGATGCTAAAAGAAGAGAATAAGACTACTAATGAGATACTTGACAAGATAGAAAAACAGCCTCAATTTAGAGATAATCCTGGTAAGGCTTGGGGCTCTTTTGTTCCAAAGGTAAGGCTTATGCTAAATGATATGAAAGAGTATCTTAACGAGACCTATCCTGATACTAATAGAACCTTCATTAGTGAGGGTGTCTTAAAAGATTTTAACAAATATCTTGAAACAGCCAAGATTGCACCAGTAAAGGATTTGGCTGAGGTCTATGAGAGATGCAGTGATGAGTTTTGCGACTTTTGTGTATCTGAGAATAATCTAGACCATAACTATGCATTCAGAATTGATAGAAGTGATTTTGACCTATTTATGGCTGATCCTAAGAGTGGTTTTAAGATAGATAGTAGCATCAACAAGCAAAGTATGGAAGATAAGGTTAAGAACTTTATAGGAGAGCTTGATAAAGAAGCCCCTAATGAGATTACTACTATTAAAGATATTAGCCAAGGCGAGATGGATGTTTGGCTCTTTAATAAAAAGGTTAGTGTAAATCTTCAAGATATTGCTAAAAAATACTCTAACTTAGAGGTATTCTCTGAAGATTATGACGTTGAAAAGATTATTAAATTTGCCGAAGAGCTTGACCTTGATATAGATGATGCTTGGATAAAAGAGAATACTAAATATCCTTTAAGCCCACTAGAGGCAATGTATGGCATCTCAAAAGATATGAAAGAGTTTAAAAACGTTAAGAGTGATGCCGCTATTAATAATAGGGCTGAGATGATTAGACGTTTTACCAACTCAGCTAATCTCTTAGCAATTCAGATGAGAAATCTAAATCTAGCTATTAGATCAGACGTTATTGACTTTGCCAATGATCCTAAGAATAAACCATTAGAGAATGCTAGAAATATTCTTGCGAGTCTAAAGGTAACAGATGAAAATATCAATAACTATGTAAGAGAGGCTAGCGCTATTGGTATAAATACCGATCCAGAGTCGGCTCTTACTAAGACAATTAGGCAAAATAGGGCTAAGGGTAACTTTGATATAACTGATTATGGCTCTATTGAAGAGGTAAATACTCAAAGATATAACCTAAGTCAAAGAAATATCAACTTTGTAAAAGAGTATATGAATTATGACCTTGAAGCAACAGCAAAAGATATTGCTCACGGTATTGATACAATTAATGCTGACGTTAATGGCGTAACTGAGTTAAACAGTGCAATTAACCACTATCATGACCTGATTGATCAAAGGCACAACCTAATCGAGCAAGGAAACAATAAAGGTATGCGCCTAACTGAGAAAGAGGGCAATAAGAGGATTGAAAAAGATAGAAGAGTAGCTGAGACTAGACTTAGAAATCTATATGAAAAACAGGTAGATAGACTCACTAAAGAGTGGGGTGGTAAGATTAAATTTAAACCACTAAGTGATAGTAAGTGGTTAACCCAAGGGGATATAGAGAATATTGAAAAGGTCTATATGACTATGCTTACATCATTAAAGGGCACAGACCTTCTAATGAAAGACTTAGATCACCATATAGATAATATTGATAAGACCTTGATTGATCCAAAAGACTATCACACCTCTTTTATAGAGCTTATGGCTAACACTGAAAATGAACAACTTGCAGAACTATATAGAAACAAGAAAGATGCCAAGATCGATGTTTTTACTCTCCTCTCTTATAAGAAAAGAACTCTAGACGTCTTAGAAAGTACTCAAATAGTTGAGGCTAGAGAGGACCTTAAGAAGATAGAGGGCAACAAGAAAATCTTAATGTTTGAGAGCAATTACGATTATATTAAAGATAATAATATTGCTAAGATTTCAGCCTTCTTACAAGAGAATAAAGATGCGATCATTGAAAACAATAAAAATGGACGTGAACTCTTATATGGCTTAAATACAGATGGCTTCATACTAGATAAAAAAGAGATAGAAGAAGCTGTCTTTAATAGTGCCAATGTTAATGATAAAGAGGCTGTTCTAGCAAGAGCCAACAGGCTAAGAGATACCCATAAAAGAGAGAGCTCTGTTGTTGCTCTATCTGATGATGGTACTATCCTTCCTTATAATGAGATTAGAGGCGATTATAGGTCAGAGCACTATGTTAAGGCTATAGAAGTCCCTCTAATGGAGGTAGATGATGAATATCTTGAAATGGAGAGAGAGTTTAGAAATAAGACTCCAAGAGATGGAGAGTCTCCAGAGGATAGGGCAAAGAGGGTAGATCAAGAGATAAAACATATTAATAGAGATTATGCCTTACAAAGAAAAGAGCTTATCTCTGAGTTTGAAAATTTAAATAGTGAAGAGGCAAAAGAGCTCTTAGAAGAGTTAAGAGAAGAGTCTAGCGAGTTTGGTAAAGAAGCTTTCCTAGAGAATAGAGAGGCATTTGCTACTCACATGGGTATGTCAAACGCTCAAGCTGAGACTGACCAATATAGGGCTGTAAATGAAGAGGATTTGGCTCAGGCTAAGTTTATGGCTAAAAAACTTGGTATCTTTGATCATGAAAAGGATGGTATTGTCTATCTAACTCCAAATAAGTTAATCCAAAGCGACTATGAGGATAGGGTTCTTGTTACTATCTCTGAAGGACACGATAATGGTCTCTTGCTTAACTCTTTATTTGAAGATAGAGACCCAGCCAAGGCTAACTTTGATAGGATAGAGCTTGCACTAGAAGAGAGACTAAGACAGAGCTTTGCTGAGGAGATGAGAAACGGTGGAACAAGATTTGATGCCCTATGTGAAAGAGCCGATGGCACATCTGTAAAAGCAAAACTAATAGATCAATTTGGTAAAGAGGCAGAGCTTCAAGATGTTATTGCTAAAAGCGAAGATACCTCTGAGTTAAAGAGCGATATTGCTAAACTTGAGCAATATATTAAAGATAACAATCTAGATCAAGAGAAGATTAGGTTTGAACTTGGCGAATATGACCAAGATTATAGAAATATGCCACTATTTCAAATTAAAGATGAGCTAGAACACTATCAAAAGAGCAAGGTGCCAGAGACCATTGCTGGCGCTAGAGGTTTCTTTACCCCAAATGATATAAAAAGAACAGCTAGGTCTTTTGACCCTGAGACTTGTAATAAGATAAATAGCCTAGCTGAGCTAAGAAATAAAAAGCATGACTGGCTATCTCCAAGGCAAAGAAGCTTTGGTAGATGGAGTGAGTATAAAGAGTTCTCTCACGACTATGAGTTTAGACATATATTCTATACAGATCAAGAGATGAAAGAACTACAAGAGAAGGCTCAGTTCAAGACTATGCTTGATTTCTTGAACCCAGCAAAACACATGCTAAACTTCTTTAGAGCACTTGCAGCACTAGCAGAAGTTGGAGCTATCATTACAACAGTAGCAGCTAAGGCTGGTAAGGACCGCTTAGAATACTATGTTGGTAATGGTGTTGGTGAGCTTTTAAGACTTGGTGTTCCTACTACTCAATTTTTAGAGTCTATGGGTGAAAAGGCAGTGGATGCACTTAAAGAGAGAACAAAGGTTATCTCAGAGGGGGTTACAAAGGCATTTCACTCATCATCTAAGATCATTAATCCTATTACATATAAAGAGCTGATGAGAGATTCTTTCTCACACTTGATGAAGAATGAAGGCATTTATGATGAAGAGAATATGAAAGAGACAAATTTTAATGTCAATACATATTCCCAAAAATGTAAGGTGAATCTAGCCCTAGCTAGTCATTTAATAGAGGTAAATGAGGCCAAGATCGCTCTTGGTGGAGCTATGGGTGTAGATGCTACAATAGAGAATGAAAATCTTAAGAGATTAAAGATGACCCTACAATATATCTCAAACACTATTGAGGGCAAACCAAATATGAGTGAGTTAGAGCTATCTAAGGTAGAGAAAGACGCTTATAGGATAATGAACGAGAGGGATGTTGATTATTTAAAACAAAATCTATCAGTTAGTGAATCTACTAAGGGTCTAAATGATATACGCTTGCGTGAGGAAAAGGCTCTAGTTATGGATGCCTCTACTAACTCTCTAATTCAAGTTATAGATGGCTTTGAGAGAGAAAATCCTGATTTTAATATGAAATCTGATCTAAATACTGCAAAGTTACTTAAGACAATAGATTTAGATGAGAGAAGAAAACAAATTCTTTCTGATAGGCACGTTCTAAAGAGTGAGGGAAGAGATTTTAATATAGATAGGACTTTAAAAGAGATTTCTAACCTATATGATAATTTTAGTGAGATCAATGCTAGAGTAGGCAGCAGCCTTCAATCAAGACTTACCAATGTAGATGACCTCTTAAAGACAGAACTTACTCCAGCAGAACGAAGAGAGAAAGAAATCCTAAGAAATAGACTTCTTAAGATGATTGCAGAAGATCAACAAGTTGTTAGAAAGAGGGATAGGGCAATAGAGAACTCTATTGCTGGTCTACTACTAATGGCTAGTAAGCAAGGTATAAATATTGATGGTGGAACAATAGAGGCCTTGCATGGACAAAAGATAGTATCTGATAGGACTAGGGCACTAGTAGAGAAGATATATCATGATAGATTTACAAAAGAAGGTTTGGAAAAAAAGCAGAGAGAAATGGATGCCAGAAGCGGCAAATTCAAGAAAAATCAGTTAAATTTTGGGGAAAGATAAAATTTCTCCAAATATTTTATGTAGTTTAAGGTTTCTGTAAGTATTTTTGTGTCATAATTTCCGCAGAAATAAAAAATAAGGGATAAAAAATGATATTCGATTACTCTAAACCAGAAGTTACAACAACCGAGATAGAAAATAATAAAGCAGAAGCTATGAGAATTATAGCTGAAGGCGTTAAAAAAGAGTATGCTAAAAAACTAGGCGGAATTTATAGCATTACCGACACTGAGAATACAATCTCTCTAAAGAGCCTTAGCACAGGAAAAGGTGGTGCCCTTTCAGGTCTAGGCTTTGCTTTAGGTGTCGTTGCTGGTATAGCTTATGCTCTTGGAAAAGGATTTGTCCCAGCAGTAGCTGGTCTTATTATTATGGCTTTCTTAGCAGTAGCATTTTACAAATCAAATGCAGCTAAGATGTTAGGTTTATATGTTGCTGGTGCGTTATCAACAGCAATAGTTCTTATGACATTAAGTGTTGGATTAATTCAATTTGATGTAGATATATTTGGTAGAGCAGCACAAAAACTAGGTGCTTATGGTAATACATTGATGTTTGGCGATATAGATACACCTCTATTTGTATTTACAAGCACATTTTTATCAGCTTGCATTAATGCTGTCATTGCTCTATTCTTATCTGTTATCTGCTTTATATTTTTCCAAATCAATGGAAATAGGGACCCATTTACAAAGGGAAACATTGCAGGAGAAACATCTGTTGCTGGCTTAGTCTTTCTATTAACATTCTTAGGTGTTAATATTGGACCAATAGTTTCTATGTCATTAATGCTTGTGGCTGTTATCTTTGTAGCAGGCATGGTTAAAAGAAGCTTGGCAACAGAACTTTGATTTACTTTGATATCTATTTTTGATAGATATAGTGACATTATTATATTCCTTATTTGGCCAGGTGCTTGCCTGGCTTTTCTTTTCTACTTACACACAACTTCCTTTTATATCTCACCTGTTTGCGCTATAATCATTTACAAAAAACAATGAGGAAAATTTTAATATGAGTGAAGAAGCCCAAAGTTATTACTTAGATGAGATGAATTCAACTATAAACGTAGAGCCTTCTACGCAAATCTCAAAAGAAGAGTTATATGAGATTTATAATAAATTTAGCGATAACGATGAGATGGCTATAATAAAAGAGTACTTAGGGGATTTTAAGCCAGCTAAGAGCACAGTAGAAGAGCCTAAGATACCAGTAGAAGAACCACAAATAGAAGAAAAAGAACAAGATGTTGTTAGCAATAAAGAGGTTGAGGCTAACAAAGAAGAATCACCTAAAATTTCTGAAGATCAAGTTGTATATGAAGAGACTCATGAGGTGCAGATGCCTAATGAAGTTTCAAAAGAAGAGGTGATAGAAATTATAGAAAAAGAAAAAATAAGCGAGGTAGTAGAAACGATGAGTGAACAGGGAAGTATAACCCAGGAGAATATTACTAAAGAGGTAATAGATCAAAATATTAAGGCAGAGGTAAGCAATCAGCCTAGTGAGCCAAAAACTTCAGAAGATCAAGAGAGTTGCGTATTACCAAAGGTAAATAAATTCCTTGATGTTAAACTAGGTTCTATCCTTAAGCAAGAGTTTGGTGTTGGCGAGGATGCTATTGAAGAGGCTATTAGTTATAAAAGAGCCCTTAAGAATGTTGATGAGAGAAATGGAAGTAACACTCTTAGCAATAGAACTCTAGGTGATGTCTTAATTGAGACTGGCATCGTCTCTAAAAAGACAATATATCAAGCACTTGCCTTACAAAAAGGGCTAGATTTTATGCCAGCTTATACAGTAAATGCAAGGACAGACTATAAACTATATAAGAGTGAAGATATTTATAAACACTTTGGTAGCCTATCTGATCTTGTAAACGTTATGATGAATACAAAGTCATTTATCTCTCACTGGGAGGCTGACCCAGAGAATCCTAATGATCCAGCAAAACTGGTAATTGTGGTAACTACACCTGAAAATACTAGCTCTGTTAAGAGACTTAGTACAGTATTAGAGAAAAAGGGTGTTAAGACCCATATAGTATTGTCTGATTCATCTGTATTTGATGAGTTTAAACTAAGATATAACTTTGTTACCAAAGAAGAGATGGAAAATATAGCTGCTTACGTGGATCAAACTAACCCAGTAACTGGCACAACTGTTACCCTAAGAGAATTTTATAGCTACCTACTAACTTACGCTATTGTTGAAAAGGCCACAGATATTCACATACTCCCAGTAGGTGAGCACTTAGCAAGGATAGTATTTAGAAAGATTGGTGAGCTAGAGACTCAGTTTTATATTACATACTCACTATATACGAGAATTATTGGTTTTACAAAAGCACATGCTGGTATGAAGACAAACCTTAATGGTATTCCACAAGATGGTAGATTAAGTGGTGAACAAAAGGTTGAGAATGGAGAGCTCTTAACTAATGTAAACATTAGACTTAAGAGAAAAGATGCAATTATAGATAGAGGACTAGGCGTAGATGAGAACTCACTACACTACTCTTTCCCTAAGGTATCTTTCCGTGTATCAACATACCCTGTTGAGACAAGCATCAAGAGAAGCTCAGACGATCCTTACGAGAAGTTAGTTATCCGTGTTCTTAACCTTTCATCAGGTCTAACTGAGATGGCAGACCTTGGCCTTAGCTCTCAAGCAACTGATGAGTTGAAACTATTAAAAGAGAGATCACAAGGTATCATTCTTATAGTTGGTCCAACTGGATCAGGTAAATCAACCTCTCTATACTCATTGATGAACTCAATCAATGGTCTTAAAAAGAATATCATCTCATTTGAGGACCCAGTTGAGATGCCTCAAATGTTATGGTCTCAAGGCCAAAGAAGGGTAACTGATAACGAAGAGACAAACTTTGACTTCTTGCAAGCCACTAAGGCAATATTGCGTCAAGACCCTGATATTATTATGATGGCAGAGGTTCGTGATGCCGATACTGCAAGATTTGCTATTGATGCAGCTAACACTGGACACTTAGTCCTTACAACCCTTCACGCAAATACTGCTGCTTCAGCGGTAGAGCGTCTTAAAAAGCTTGGTGTTGATACTCTTGATATTGCGATCTCTGTGCTTGCAATTATGTCTCAGCGTATTGTTAAAAAGCTTTGCCCACATTGCAGACAAAGAATTGAACTAAATGATATGCAAAGAGCATCACTAATTAAATTTGAACTACCTAAGAGCTTCTTAGATAGCAATAAATATGTATTCCAAGCTAAAAAAGGAGGATGCTACTACTGTGGTGGCAAGGGCTATCAATCAGTTACAGTTATAAATGAGATCATACCTTTTAATAAAGAGATTAAAAAGATGGTAATTGATGGCGCTAGCGAGATAGCAATTAGAGATGAGGCTGATAAACAAGGTTGGAAGACTATGGTTACAGATGGCTTCATTAAATCAGTAGATGGACTTTGCGACATTAACGATGTTATAAGACATATCTGATTCTCCTTTTTAAGGCTGTTTTTTTACGAAAAAATGGCCTTAGCTTCAGCTTTACAAGCAAAAGCTGAGTAAAAAACCTACTCATCCACGTTTCTAGCAATAAAAACTTCTCAAATTGATATAATTACTATAAAGATTTTAAACAAAGGCAAATGACTATGACAGATTTTAAAAACTATACCGTTGATAGCTTTAGGAAAGAGCATAAAAATTATAAGCTTTCTGATGTTGAGCAAAGAAGGTTAAAACTTGCTACTACACAAGCCTCTGCTACTTTGCAAGCTTATGCTGCTCTTATTAAGAGTTTTGATGAACAAGTTCAAGTAGAAAAGCCAGATTATAGAAAGCTCTTTATGACAGGTGAAAACCTAGATAAGCCAAGCTTTATCTTTGATATTAAAAACTTCGAGGCTGATCTAAAAACCTACGCTACTAACTATTTTGAGAAGACAGATAGAGAATTTAAAGAGGATAATAAAGAGAAGACCGAAGTTGTTATGAAATATCTTAACAATGAAGATGGTGCTAGCCTAGAAGATAAGATCAATCTATTTGTTCAAATGACAAAAGATATGGCTAGCTTCATGGTTGGTAGAGATAATATCAACAAGGTAGTATTCCCTGCTAAATATGCAAAAGATGATAAAAACTTCTATCTAGGCGATCTAAAACTAAGTGGATTTTTTAATAGTTATAGCAACTTTATGGGCGGAGCAAAAGAGACTACTACTAAGAAGGTCTTTAGACAACTAGCTAAAGAGGCATCTTTAATCTACTCTTATAACGATAAGAAGATGGATTACCAATATGCATTAGATGGCTCAACTCTTAACTATCAAAAACTAGATAGTGCAGGTGATGCTATTGATGAGTTTGGTATGATCACTAGCGGTGTTGATAAGATTATGATTCAATCAAAGAGTGGCAAAGAGTTAGATATTAGGCTCCCTGATGGTGCTACTATGAGTAGAAAAGCACTTGAGAGAGGCGTTCTTTATGATATTAAAGAGGAAAATGGTAAGACCTTTATGGTTGTAGGTGACTCTTTACAGCCAGTATCAGAATCAAACATTTACTATGTAGTTGAAGGCACACCTAGCTTCTCAGTAGATAGCAAAGATGCAAGTGATATTAAAATTGTAGAGTATATGAATGATGGCTCAATCTACTCACAAGTTAATAGTGGTCTAAGAGGAGATGATCTTTTAACAAATGTGCTTGGAAATAATAATACTTTTGAAGAGTCTATGATAGATAGACTAAGTGAGATTGGCTTCCAAGAGTTTTTATTTGCAGACCACAGAGAGAACCTTGATGATGTTGAAACAGTTGGAGCTATCTTAGACGGCGTAAGCGAAGATAACACAGATAAATTTGCTGTTACTATTGGTGGTGTTGAAGGTTTAACTAAAAACCATATTGGTAGTTATGCTCCTCCACTCCTTATTAAAAAGTCTTTCATGAACTCACTTGGTGGTGTAAATGAGAGGAATCCAAAACTTGATCCAGAAGCACCTTTCTGGCATACAACAAAAGATAGTATTGACGTTGCAAACACAGTTAGAGCATTCTTACAAATTGAGCCAGAAAAACTAGCTTCTAATAATATTAGTGAGATTGTTGAAAAGACTCAAGCTTCAGTATCGCTAGGCTCTAAGATAGCCTTTGAAAATGCTATTAACTACTTCCCTGACATTGAAGTTAGTGAAGATAGCGATAACGTTGAAGTCTCTACTGCAGATTGGCAATCTAAAATAAAAGATAGATCATTCTTAAAAGATATGGAGGGCAATAAAAACTATACAGCCCTAGCTCACAAATATTTCTCTTGCAGAATAGGTGAGGTAGTTGAGGCTTATAGAGAGTTTGCTAAAGAATGGTATAAGCGTGGTAAAGGTCCTGATGAAGAGTTCTCTCTAGAAAGTATATATAAAGAAATAGATAATGCTTCGTTTAAACCTGAAGATGGAGCTGACGATAAGGCTAAAGCTAAGGCTGACTTTAAGGCTGCGTTTGAAAAACTTCAAAATGCATTTATAAGTGTATCTGAGCAAAAAGCTCTATCAAAATTAAAAAATGATCCACTATTTAAAGCTGATATCTTTAGTACAGAGGATAGCGGTAGAAAACCTATTGACACTCTACTATCTAGCTTAGGTGATATGGTTAATACTTTAGCTGAAGGTAAGAGCGTTAGTAAAGTATTTGGAAATAGTAGCCCATTATTTGTAACAAACTTTATTAAATATGGTGGTTTTAGTCCCCTTTTAAGCTCAGCAGACAATAGCGAGATTGAGGCTCTTTATAATGAAGGTCTTGATACTCCAAAAGCTACTAAAAAAGGTAAAGCTGGTAAAGAACAAGAGAAAGATAGCGTTAAAAAGACAAATACAGGCGCTATAAAAGCAGCTAATGATCTTAAGTTTGCTCTTTTAGCTCTTGTCTCTAAAATCAACATGGCTGAGCAATTAGGCACACCTGAAGATAATAAAAACATTACTGCTGGCGTAAAGAAAAAATTGATAAATCTACTTACAAATACAAGTAATGAGCAAACAAAATCATCATTCCTAGATTCTATCGATACTGGTTTTTCTTCTCTACAAGAGAGGGGCACAGCTATGTTTATTGAGCAGTTCAAAAAACTTTCAACTGAGCTTGATAGTGTTAGAACATCTGGTGAGGTAGCTCTTAAAAAGAGTGTTGATCCACTAAGAAAGCTTGACCTATCTGCTAACCCAGAATTTGCTGTAACAGCTCTAGGACTTAAGAAAGGTGATCCAATGATTACCTTCGTTGTTGCTACTGGTGGTGTTGGTAAGACTGAATTAGCAAAAACACTAAAACTTCTAAATGCAATAGAGGTTGTAGGCATAGAGAACCGTGATCAATATGATCCTCTTAACGTTAAGAAAATGGTTGGTGTATCTATTACTGATGGAAAGAGAATGTATAAGATACACGATATGATCTATAAGAGTGCATTAGGTGGCATTGTAGCTGGTAAAGGCATAGCTGTTGTAGATGAGTTGGTTGAAACAATTAGCCAATGGTTGGGTTCTCAAGAAGTTGGTACTGGTCCAAAAGTTGATGCTATGAACAAGGCTTCTGGTAGAGAGGCTATGTTTGGCATAGATATAGCTGGTATTAGAAATGAATACTTTAATAACGGTATGATAGCTATTGGCAACTACCTTAATGAGCTAGATAATGATGCAGCTATTAATAGACGTTCAGACACTCTTCTTGCTGGTATTCAAAATCAAGATTACTATACAAAAGAGGGTGTCTTAAAAATGATGAAAGCTTCACTACTTCGCCCAATAGCTGATAATATCTCTGAAGCTGCTTCTAAAGAGATTGTTTCAAGAACAATGGCGAATAAAGAGGAGAGAATAGAGAGATTAATGTCTGAGTTTTATCCTTCAATGAAAGATAGTGAGCTTAGATCATTAACATCTATTCTAAAAAAAGCTATCAATGATGCTAGCAAGACTCAAGCTATTGATGCTACTGGTATATTCTTGCGTAATGAAGGAGATACCGCAGCTCAAAGAGTTATAGGCGAGAGAAACAATATCATTACAGCTGGCACATTAGTTCTTAATGAGCTATATAAGAACCAAACGAACGCATCTAGCGAAGTAAGAGAGAATATTAATAAAGTAGCTAGCTTGGTTGGTAAGATGTTACAAAATGATGCTGGAAAACAAGATTTAAAATCTTTTATGACAACAACATTAACTGAAAATATCTACTCTAATGCTGTGGCTAAACGCATCTATAATAGTAGTTACTCTAACCCACTAGATGAGGTTGCTCAAGTGTCTGAAAAATATATGAAGGCACTTACATCTGAAAAAGGACAAGAGAAGAGAGAGAAGACAATTAATGACCTTATGGCAACTATGAAGAGTGATGCTGAATTTAAGAAATTCATCGATACAAATGTAGGTGATCTTAAGGTAGAAAAAGCTCTAACTGATGTTGCTAGCAAGGTAAAAAGCAGAACCGAAGCTCTAATAGAAGAGATGGATAAGGTTGAGCAAAACATTACTGAAAAAACTGGTGAGAACTCAGCACTTTACTATGCTACATCCCTACTCAACTCTCAACTTAGTGAGGTTATTGGAATAGGTAACGAGTTAACTCTATATGATAACGTGATAACAAACCTCACATCAGAAGGACAAACAAAATTTGATGCTCAATTAGAGTTGGCAGCTGAATATATGGCTAGATATAATGCTCTTTCTAAAGCATATCTAGATGAAGATAGGTCAAAGCCTATAAATAGAGAGAAAGCATATAACCCAGATGCTTATCCTATTACTCCATGGCCATCACTAGCTAGACTTGCTAGCGAACTAGCTAAAAACCCAAATATGAGCATAGAGCCTAACACTGTAATGGACTCTCTAATGAGATGTGCTCCAAATGATGATGCGACACCTGAATTAAAGAGTGTTCTTGAAGACACAGTTAAAGCTTGGTCTAATAAACACAACGCAAATATACAAAAGGTCAAATTTGCACAAGCGGATATGAAATAACTAAGGGTAAACGATGATATTTGATACACAAAAAGCGGTGAGAACCGCTTTTGACTTTATTCTAGAGAATAAAAAGAGTCTATCTCCATTTCTAAGAGACCTTTTTAAGAGAGTCTCAGCTGAAAAGAATCCAACATCTCCTGATGCACTTGGATATACAATATTTCAAGGTCTAGGCAGAGCCCCTGAAATCTATGTTAGTGAAGATGGCATCCTAGGCTCTTTAAAAGAGGCTGGTGTTGTTGCTGATGAGATGAGAAAAAAGATGGATACTATGAGGGATGCTAATTGGCAAAGTGCAATATCTAGCCTTGATGGTATGGAAAAGATGTATATTGGCATCTTATCTCACGAGATAGCCCACCTTTTTGCCGATAACGCACTATTCCCTCTAGTTCAAATGATTAGTACTGATGATACTAACCCAGTTAATAGGGCTAGAATAAAAAAGATAAAAGAGGCTCAAAAAGAGGGCAAGCAGGATGCTAAATTTACCCCTGAAGAGCTAGCCGATCTAAAAGAGCAGGTTACTAATTTTATCGATAACATTAAGACCTTTAAACTATCAGATAGGGAGAGGGAAGAGCTAAAGACATATCTTAACCTAGCGGTTAGTGATGTTAGCTTTAGACAACTAAGACAGCTTCAAAGCCTTCACAATATCTTTATAGATGTCTTTATTGAAAATGCTCTTCCTACTGTTATCCCAGCGTCTAATGACATAAATCATCCTATGCATAATTGGAGAGAGCTTGCTAGAGAGTCATTAAATTACACTAGAAGCATAATTGCTCCTAAAAATATCTTGGCTATCCTTGGAGATAACAAAGATATTAAATTAGGTAGTGAAGAGCTAGAAAAGCTTATGAAGAATAAGAGCGTAAATAAAGAGAATGCTGCCTCTGGTAAGAGGGTTGAGAATGCTCTTAACGCAAAAGAAGATTCAAATCTTTTAAATAGCTCTCTTATAATCTTACAGCCTTATATTGACCCTAGATATAGTCTAGGTAGCTTTGATATAAAGGAGTTCTTTAAAGGTACTCTCTTAGGTGAAGTCCTTGAGGCTGAGGTTAAAGATGTTGAGCTATATCATCACCCTGATCTGAAAACCATAACTGGTTATGATATTCTTGATGAACTTAGGGCAATTAACCAAGCAAACTATGATATCTCTTTGGATATGACAGCTAAATCTGCACACCTAAGTGAAGATGAAAAAGAGAAGCTCGGTGTTGGTGCTTCATATTTTACTAAGGTCTTTAATATCTTTATAGATCAAGTAAAAGAGAAGTTTATGGCTATAAACGATATGGTAAATGAAGCAAAGAAACTAGAGAACAAAGCTCTTAATCAAGTAAAAGATTTACTTAATAAGGCAGCTAAGGCTGAAAAAGATGCCAAAATTAAGCAAGAGCTTCAAGATATTGCTGACTCTTTGCCTGATCGTTGTAATAGACCTGCTAGCCAGTTAGGCAAAGAGCTTAAAAATTTAGAAGATCAAAGCAAAGATAATAAGGTAAAAGACCTTATTAAAGAGGCTAGAGATATTTTAAAAGAGCTAGAGTATGAGCTTGATTATAATAATATGGCTAACCCTAATGATCCAAATGCTTATCAGCCAAGCTTACCACCTGATAAGGTAACAGGTACTCCTCCTAAAAATCAACCATCATCTCCAAGTCAAGGTCAAGGACAGAGTGGGGATCAGCAACAAGAGCAAAACAACGATGGAGAACAAAATAATCAAGACCAAAATGGTCAGAAACAAGATGGACAGCAACAAGATCAACAAGGTCAAGACCAAAATGGGCAAGGTCAATCTGGTGAGCAACAACAAAATAACAAGCAACAACAACAAGGCTCATCTAAAGATGCTGGACAATCTAAAGAGAGTGATGGCAAAAGCTCTGAAAAAGTAAAAGAACCTAGTGCTGACCAAAAAGGTGGTGGCTCTAATGACCAAGATATGAGTGATCAATCTAATGGTAGTGACCAAGGAAAAGAGGATCAAGAGCAAGACTCTAAAGGCTCTAAAGGCGGCAAAGAGGGCGAAGAACCTGAACTTGCTGGTAAAGATGGAGATAGCCAATCTAATAGCGGACAAGAAGCTAAAGATCAATCTGATAGTAAAGGCAACCAAAACGGTAAAACTCTTGGCGAAAGAATGAAAGAGGCTATGGAAAAGGCTAATCAAATCTCTGATGGTGGCAAAGAGAGCCTAGAAGATGTTTGCAATGACCTTAAAGAGCACAACACCTTTAATGATAAAGATGTTGAAGAGAAGCTAAAAGATCAAGCCGATAAGATGAAAAAAGAAGTTGATAAAAAGCTTGATGAGGTAAACAAAAATCTTAGCGATGAAATCTCTAGAAGTGGTGTAAATGTTGATGCTAGTCAAATTAAAGATGTAGAGAAAAACATTCAGCTTGACGAAGAGAAAAAGAAAAGGATGGTTGAACAATACAATACTGGTAAGGAGTATGCTGATAAGCCAACTTTCTATAAAGAGACTCTGACAGATCAATACCTTGCTGATATTTTTAAAAAAGAGTTGGAACTAATGATTAAAGAGATCGAAAAGAATATGATGCCATCTAAAGGTAGACCAGTTCAACTTGATCAAGGCCAATATAGATCATTAGGAGATGCTGCAATAGAAACCAGAACAACTGCTAACATCTATTCTAATTTTAAGATAGAAAAGCAAAATTTTGCAACTAATATTAACTTTGTAATTGATACTTCTGGCTCTATGGATGCTCCTTTTACATACAAAAATGATAAAGGCCAAGAGATACAAATAAGTTATATTGAGTTTGCAAAATCTGTTATGAGAACGACAGCAAGATATTTAGCCCTATTTGGCGTAGGCATAAACGTCTATACCTTTGATGACCATCCAACTATGAAATCTTTTTCTACAACTTTTGTTGAAAATCCTAAGGATAATAAGAAAAAGGCAATGATAGAAAAGGATAGTAAACTAAAAGAGCTTGATGCCTATGTATTAGCTCAACGAACTTGTGGTGGAACATGGCAGATAGATGCTACTTTAGCCTCAATTATGAATACTGTTGATGAATATATCCTCTCTAGTAAAGATTTATCAGCTCTACCTTTAGAGAGACAAAAGTTTATTGAGATGAATGGTAGAAAGATGCCAAGCACAGCTACCATCATGATAACAGACGACAACATTCAAGATTATGATAAAAAAAAGGCAGATATACTATGTAATATGCTAAATACAAAAGATGGTCCTAGAAATCTATTTTGTATTAGGATGGCTAACGACTGTTTTAGTGATTTAAATAACTGGTATAGAGGCGAAAGCCGAAGCTTTGATCGCACTAAAGAGCCTCCAATATCACAGGTATTTAAGGGCTTTCCAGTGAGTGACGAATGGGGCACACATGGAGTTATGGTATGTAAAACTCCACACTTCTCAGTTTCTGAAAATCTTCAAACTGCAGCAAAAGGTATTTGTGAGACAATTAAGTCTGTTGTATACCATGATCTTATCATGTGTGGTGCAAACGTTCAGCTTGAAAAGATTAAAAAAGAGCTTGAAAAGATTAAAGGTATTGGCGAGTAACTACCATTTTTAGGGGGGCTACTTGCTCCCTTCTTCCTTTGTTTTAAAAAATAAATGTGTTATAATTTGTCCTGAATCACCGAAGTAAGGTAAAAGCGACATGGAACTAGATGTTACTGCTCAAGAAGAAAAAGATACTCTTGATTTAGAAGAGGTAGAGAGAATTCTAAAAGAAGATTTATTAAAAAACCATAAAGACGAAAACTACTTTATAAGCTGGGCAAATAAAAAAAACGCAATCGTTGTATATCCAAATATGGATTATTTAAAACTAGCAAAGAATAAAGACAAAATACTAGAAAATTTTAACAACGACAGCGGACTTGCAAAAAAGAAAATCTATATCATCTCTGGCAATGATATAAAAAAAGGCAAGAACCGCTGGTTTAAGGCTTAAAAAATAAGATAAATCTGCCATTTTTTTTAGCTCCTTTTTGGTATAATTATGAATAAAAACTAACGAGGAGCTTTTTATGGCCGAAAATACAGCTACTGACAACCAAGCTACAAAACCAACCCCGTCAACTCCACTTCCCCCAGCACCTGATCTAGGCGATGGTCCATGGGATATGAGCACTGGAATAAACAATCCTAATAACCAAAGAGACTATACAAGAGAACCTAAAGGCACTATAAATACAAATGGCGGTCTTCTTGGTGTTATGGGTAATGTTTTTGATAAGCTAATGGAGCTTCTAGCTAGACTATTTGGTAATCTTATCGGAAAAGATACAGAGTCTATCGCTGATCAAAAGGCTGATGCAGAATTTAGAAGTGATACTATTAAATTTGCAAGAGAAGAGTATGCAAAAGGCAAAGATAGAGCAAGTAACCACTATGAAGTTAATAAGAGCCTAAATATCCCTGAATATGCCGACAAAGATATAGCTTCTGAATACCTTATGTTTACTCGTTTTGGTAACAACAAGATATTATTTACTGATAAAGATCAAAACAATGGTGCAGTCTTAGAAGCCTCTTTGAAAGAGAACTTCATGAGATGTTTTTCTATCAGTATAGATCAAATTAAAGGCTATAAAGGAGACAAAGACATCAAGGATTCTGTCCCTTTTGCTATTTGGATGGCTTCTCCTGTATATAAGCAATCTTTCGATGCAAGCATAGATAAAGATGCTCTTCTTGCAAATTTAACTCCTGAAGAGAAAGAACTCCTCAAAAAAGCTAAATATATGACCAAAGATCAAAGAGATAACCTTTTTAAAGGACATCCTGAACTTGAAGATAAATTTACCTTCGTTAGAAATACAGCTCTTGCAGTATCAAATGCTGACATGATGGCAACTACAATGGCTACTGAGACTGGTATCGACAGATTGTCTGTTCCTGATTTCAGATTTTCTGCTAGTGGTCAAATGGGAGCTTTGCAGCTTACTGCTCAAACAGCCTTAGAATTTGCTGATAAAACTTTTGATAAACAAGAGCGTATCTCTTTGGGCCAAAAAGTCTTAGCAGAGCTTCACGCTAACGGAAGAACTAGTTTCTCGGAATCTCAAGTTAAGCAGATGGTTGAACATATTTTAGGAAATGGCGAGTATGGTGGAGATAGAGCTACTTTTATTAGCAGTTTAACAACCTATCTTAATGGTTGTAAAAACAAAACAGAAGTTGAAGCAATGGTTGGTAGTATCTCTAAAATTTTTGGAGATGAAAATAGTTATCTGCAGTTACAACAAAACATTATGAATGCAAAGATGGCTATTGCTATTAATAAAGTTGGAGGCGCAGAGAGATTTAATAACATTATGCAAGGAGATGATCTCGAAGCAAAAGGTCAGCTAATGGTAGATATGAGCAACTACTACAAGTTTGAAAATGGTGCACCTAAATTTAGCGCAAGAGAGCTTTATTCGATACTCTCTAACGGCAAAGAGGCAAAGACTGAAAAAGATGCTCTATTTGAACTTGGAAAACTGGCAGATCAAGATTCTAAGATTGTCTTCGCTGTCTCTCACGTTACCTATCACGGAACTGAAAATAAAAACACTCTTGCAAAAACTTTTGCAAATGTCAATGTCTTTACTGGTAAGGAAGTTTTGGCTGCTGATAATTTTAGATATTCAAATGCTGGTGGTCTTCTTGTAGCATTGAAAGATGGTGATCTTAATCCTGATAAAGAAGCTCAAAAATACTATCTTGCAAAGGCTACTGATATTGCAGACCTTGATAAGAGTAGCTTAAAAAATCTACTATTAGACCCAGCCTTTAAAGATTATGACTTGGTAAAAGGTGCTTCAGCAAAGGATATGGCTAGCATGCTTGAAAAGGCTAAGATTAGCGATGAAGATAGAAAAAATCCAGTATTTCAAGCTTTTGTAAAATCTCTAAAAGAGAAGCCAGATATGCACTTAGATGGAGTTCCTATGGAGTATATCACTAAAATAGCTACTGATATTAGAGATAGCGATGGCGTTAAGAACGACTTAAAAGTGGATATAGATAAGCTTCATAAAGATGTTGTTGCTCAAAGAGATACTTTTACAGATACTCTATTTTCAGCGATAACCCCTGCAAAAGCACAGAGGGCTGATATCCTTTTAAAAGAGTTAGAAGCAAATGATTTGCGCAAGATGGTTGTAGAAATGCAAAAGGCTAAAGACCCTAATTTTGCCCAACTATTAACTGTTTTAGAAAAAGAGAAAGATACAGATATAACAGCATATAAAAATATTGGAGAGCTTCAAACAAGAGCTATTGGCGAAGGATATAATAGCAACAACTCTTTGGCTGTCAATATGAAAAATGCTGCTAATAGAGCAAAAATTGATGCGCATTATGAAGAAGAAGAGAAAAAAAACAAAGCTGCTTTGGATGCTAAAAATAAAGAGGAAAATGAGTTTATAGCAGAGAATGGCTATAGCCATGGATGGGCTTCTAGAGAAGACGAAGAGAATGCTGATCTTTTAGCCTTTCAAAAAGAGGCTGATATGAGAAAATTAGACTCATTTGAGAAAGAGGTAAGAGCAGTTGATATATCTCTAAGAGAACTAAAAGCTGGCGATAAAGATGCTCTAAATGATCCAGAGAGACTAGCTCAAAGCATTAAGCTTCTAACTTACGGAAGCAAAGTCGTAAGTAGTGGCGGTCTAAATTATCTAGAGCTAAAAGATTTAACAGCGAAGGCTATGGTAGAGAATAAGATGTTTGCCTCAATAACGGATGCAAAATATTTTCTTGAGCAAATCTCTATGAATCAAAAGGATAATCCTTTAAATATGAATAGAGGCAAATTCCTTGAAGATAGAATGGAGACCCTCTTTAAAAATAAAGAGATATCTGCACAACTAGCTAGCTTTATAGTTGAGCAAAAGCTTTTAGATAAAGATTCATTCAAAAGGTCAAATCCTTTTGACTCTATGCACCAAATATTTGTAACAACTACAGATGGTAAGCGTATGAACATCTTGGATTATGGTGAAGAGGGCAAAGGCTATGCCCATAATGACTATTTAGCTCTTTATAAAGAAGAGAATAACATTGAGCTAGCCAATAAAACAGATAACTCTAATAAAGGTCTTGACTCTGAAGCCCTAGCTAAGGTTAAAGAGCAAGCTGATAATAAAAAAGAAGATGTCAAAGTAGCCTCACTAGGCATCTAATTCTCATTTCCCTGGTGCTTACCAGGGATTTTCCTCCATTTTTCTTTCTCAATAAGTATAATTACTCTTAATACAACACACATAAAGGAAAATCTTATGGTATTAAAATCATCAAGCACTAGAGGCAATGGCGGAACAAAAACTGATAGAGCAGATGTGCATGCTGGTATAGAGAGCTCAAACGAGCTTAATGGTAGAGAGAAGAACTCTTTCTTTGGTTTCTTAGAGGGCATTCTTGAGAGAGTATTAAAATACTCAAAAAATCGTGATCAAGAGCCTGCGCAAGATAACGAGGCTAAAAAGAGAGAAGAGTTCATAAATTCTCAATACAAGATGCTAAATTCTATTGAGAATTTAGATGAAGTTATAGCTAAACGTAAAGAGTATGGGCTTGCTATTACTCCAGCTGCTCAAGATTATCTTGATTTTGTTCAAGGCAGGGATGGTGTTACCGATGCTTGGCAGCTTTCTCATAGAGCAGCGTATTCGTTGGAAGATCAAATTGATGCAGAAGATAAGGGCAATGATAATATCTTAGACGCTATGTATGACGAAGGAAAATTGTCTGCCTTCTACGATGAAGAGAAAAATACAAAAGAGCTCTATGGTAATATGACTGGGGATGAGTATAATGCTTGGAGAGGAAAAGCAGCAGATGAGACTAGAGAGTTTGTAAAAAAGATGGATAAGATGCTTGCAGATAGGCCAGATTATCGTCCAGACACTCTTAATAGCGTTTTAGAGTATAGGCTTTATCAAGTGCTTAAAAATAGTAATATAGATAACCTTAGAGAGAATTTAGAAAATCAATTCTATGGAGAACTTGTTGGCAATAACCTTGTTATCCCAGATGGTGGTGTATTCCCTATATCAACATTTGCTAATTTTCAAAATGGTTTAATCACAGCTGGCTTATTAACTCCAAAAGATGACTTCATTAATAAATATGAAGCTGGCTATGATCTTTATCAACAAAATTTTGAAAAATATAATGATCTTAAACAAAATGAGCATCTTGCTTCCGAGATAGCTAAAGATAAAGAGCTATTAAGGGAAGGAAAATTTGATGAACTCTTAAAAAAAGACCATGGAAAAGTTTTAAATGAAGAGATAAAGAGACTTAAAACATTAAAAACTAACTCTACTTTAAATGAAAGAAACAAAGAGATATATGAAGATCGCTTAAATAGTGCGTTGAGAAACTTCTCTGAACTAGCTATTATCAATTTTTATGAAGGCGATGTCAATAAAGTAGAAGGTATTGCTAATACTTCAGCTTATGATGGTTTGGTAAGAGAAATTAGGACTTCTCTTTCTTCTTTAGGTTCTCAAGTAGGTAAATTAAAATATAATGAAGTGGCAGATGACAATAGCGGCTTTGACAATCTTGACGAGTATGAATTAGGTAAACTTAACATGCAGATTGAAGATTTTAAAACAAAAATTGATAATTTTATTGATTTTAGAAAGGAAGAAGGGTTATCAGAGTTAGAAGGCATTATTAGCCCTGACAAGACTCTCTCTGAAATCCTTGATGATATAAAAAGTGTTGCTTATTATGAAAAACACTATGGCGTTTCTGATATAGAAAGAGGTGAAAAAGTTGATAATGCCTTCAAAAACCTATTTATGCAAGATGTAGTCAATTCTGATTATAGCCGATTTACATTTGAAAAACTTAATTTTGATTTTGACAAACTTTATAAAGAGACCAATAAACAAAAAGATTTAAGGATTGCTGATAAAAAAGCTCTTGACTTTTTTAGGGATATCAAGGACGGGGCAATAACTTCAAAAAATCTAGAAAAAGAAGTTGAAGATAGATTTGGCCAAGAGTTAAAAAACTATGATAAAATAGAGTGGAGAGCTAATCCATTAGCGACTACAATGCTTCAGGCTGTTGGAATTTTAAGGGAAAGCCTTAACTTTTCTAGAGATGGTTTTAAACATTTTGATGAAGAAGTTAAGATGTTAGGGAAACAGTTAGCAGAAGAAGGATTAGGCATTAAAAATCTCTCTGAGCGTCTATCTCTAACATCAATAATAAAAGAGAAAGACCCTAATATCAAGAAGTTTATCTCTCTACTTAGTAATGGGTTTAATCTTTCATATAAAGAGCAAAGTAAAGATATATATGGATTTGCTGAGAAAATCAATAACCCTTACGAGAGAGAAGAAATACTTGTAGAATATGATCTTGATTACCCTGTTCAAGCTTTAAAAAGCTTGATGGACCTTGTTGCTTTTGAAAGAGAAAAAGGGCTTATTGAAGGGTTAGAAAAAGGTGCTACTACTTTAGAAGAGTTTACTGAAAAATATGGAGATGAGTATAAAAAGCTTCTTAATGACGCAAAAGAGTCTCTAAAAGAAAACCTCTTGGCTTTAAGCAAGGGATTTAATATGACGAAAGACTATAATAATTATCTAGCCGCTAACAATAATATTGAACCTGAAAAGGTAATTGAAGCTGTTAGAGAAGCTGGTAAAAAAATCATTGACGTTAGTCCTAAATTCCTTGATGATGTTGCTAGCGGTAAGCATCAAGAGCTTCTTAAAAAGCTTGCAGATCAGATAAAAGAGGAATATCCTAACAAGAAAAATGTTAAAAAGCTTCTTGAAGAGGTGCTTGAAAAAGGTGCTCAGCAAACTATCGTTGATAAAGGCCTCGATGGCAGAACCAAAGAAGCAAGATTTATCAAAGAAGTTGATAAAAAGATCAAAGAGGCTAACGAACTTTCTATGTAACTATTTGCAGGAGCAATCCTGCAAATTCTCCTTCAATTAGTATAATTACTACTAAAATATTCTAAAAGAAAGCAAAATGATATCAACAGAGCCAAGCATACAAGCAGATTTTTACTTCAAAAAAGAGCCAAGCCTAGATAGCGATGGTAATGTAGTTTATGGACTCTACTCAAAGAGTAAAGACTACAGCAAAAGTGAAGAGTATGCTAATAATCTCTATATTCACTTACCAGAAAATAAAGAGATAGATTATGTTTATGTTGATATCAGAAATTTACTTAAGTCTGATGCCTTGCACTTCGATTTTGAATCTCCACTTAACTTCTACTACGAGGATAGTGAGGCTAAATCAATTAGAATTGATATTGGCACCAAGATAGAGCTCGATAAAGATATGAAACTTTATCCTAAGAATGTGATCTTAGCACCTAACGAAAAGAAGAACGTCTTAGGCTTTTATGATGATGAAAACACTCCTAAGAATTGTGATAACAAAGTTTTTATGCAGTCGATTGCCATAGAAGGGGTGAGAAATTCATCTCTTTTGTTAAAAAGAGGTAATTTTAACAAAGCAGATAAACTCTCAAAAAACCTAAATTGGCGAGATGACAAGAATGCATTTTATAAAATAGGTGGAGAGTACTCTTTTATCAATCTCTCTGGCTACACCTCTATCGCAAGTGCTTCATCTAAGCAAGTGGCACAAGTAACAGTAAAATTTGATAATCTCTCTAATAAAAAGGCTACCTCTCTTAATGTCAGAGACCTTACAGTAGTTACTGAAGAGGATAGACGATTAGAGTTAGAGATTGATTCTCCAGCTATATCCTTAACCAATACAACCTTAGAGGTAAATGGTCAAAGCTGGGTAAAAAGTAGAGTACTAAGAGATGATCATAGCATTACAGCAAATGACACTATGATAACCTTTAATGGTGCTCTTGAGTCTAAAAGCGGGTCTGGTCTCTATATAAGCCCTAAGAGAGATAAAAAAACAAAATATAAAGCCACTTTATATTTCCAAGGCAATGTCTTGGTTGAGGCTAAAGGTGGTTCTTGCTTTATAGAGGGCAAAAACACGATTAGCGAGAGCAAAGTTATCAGCAGTGGCACAACCTCTATAGTTGATACAAGCATTGTTTCATCTACAGTAGAGAGCCTTGATAGCCTTTTGGTTGAGGATGTGGCTCTTAAAAGCTCTGTTGTAAAAGGATTTAAAGATAGTGATCCTCAAGTTAATGAGGGCGGTTTTGTTAACAAAGAGGCTATATTAAGACGTGCTTATTTAGAGAATATTGATCTTATAAATCCAAAAATAGAGTACGGTGGTCTTAGCGATAGCGATTCTTCCTTTTTGTTAAAGCTTACAGGCTCTTTAGCCGCTAATGGCTTAAAAATTGAAGATTCAAATTTTTATCTATGCGACACCTGCTTTACCTTCTTAAACGTAAAGTCAACTTCGACCTATGAGCCTTGGATAAAAGAGAAAGAGAAGAACCCTGATATCATTAAGAATTGCTCTTTTAATGGAGGCAATACTATTAATATGACAGGCCCTGTTGATTTTTCTAATACTCTCTTTTATAATACAACAACCACTATAGATTGTATTAACGCCTTAGAGAGCTCTGAGCTTAGTGGGAAGAATAGTTTTACCTCGATAGAAGAGCCAATATCTAACGCAATTTTATCGAATGTAGAGGTTTGCGCAGTTAGTGGGCTCTCTGAACACTATATTCAAAATTACAAAGCCGATAATGTTAAATATGTTGTTACAAATAAAGAAGCCAAACCTTTAGATACAACAATAAAAGAAGAGCCTGAGCTACTATGAAGGATTTTTATGAGCTTATTTTTTAGAAAAGATACCGAATTTGATACCAAAATTAGACCCCAAGAAGATACAAAATATGACACTTATCGTCTCTGGGGCAAAGACCCTGATGCTAGGGATGTAGCCTTTGATATCTACGTTAAAATACCAAAAGAAGAGAGTATTGGCAATCTAGTTCCAAAGCTAGCAAATCTTGCTTCTAGTCAAATCAAAGAGATAAAAGAGAAGAGAGAGCCTATGCTCTTTTACTTTGATGACCTAGCGAATAGCTCTTTAACTATTGATCCAAACATCGATCTAAAGATTGATCCAAGCTTAGAGCTTCACGTTAAAAAAGTAAAGCTTGAAGACGTTAAAGATTTTTCTTTTATCAATGCCTCAGGGGCTAAAAGAGAGGTCTATGTTGATGGGCTTTATTTAGAAGATATTGTAGGCTCTAGCATAGCCTTTGCTAAAGATGGTTACAAAGAGTCAAGTAAAGATACAAAGATTGCCTATAATAATGCTCATGGACTTCATATTGAGGCTTCTGATATGGACTCTTTAGACTTTGCTGGAGTCGTATGCTATGATGTCAACACTGATTGCACCCCTGAGAGCAATAGAAAAATAGTTCTTGATTCACGCACAGTAAAAAGAACTTCCTTTACTATTATCTCTACTGATATTAACTTTGAGAGTAAGATGAAAGGCAATACGCAGGTTTACATTGGTAATAAAGGTGGCTCTATAAGCGGCAGCATCCTTGATTTTTCTTTTGTTGATAACAATACTATTCAATTTGGTGGCGGTACTGTGCTTTATATTAATAAGGCAAATATCAAAGTAGAAGACGCTAGGGTGGTCGGACCTAGTAATGGTACTCTCTTCATATCAACACCAAACGATGATGTTAGAGATGAAGTAGATTTTCTTTTTAGAGGGGTCGTTGAGATAACTCCAACTACCTCTCATAATATGGAGAATAAACATCCTTATATTAGGCTAAATAATAGCGGAACATATCAAGATACTCTTATATATTACCTCAATGAAATGGCTTTTGAAGATTGCTCTTTGATAGGCTCTACCCTTAAAATAGAAGAAGATAAGCCAGCAAAAATAGCTAATGTATCTTTGCTTGGTAGTAGTTTGGTTAATCCTATTAGCAAAGAGGATGAAGAAGCTATTAACCTTCAAAAATTAGATTTGACACATGCTAACTTAGCTAGCCCTCAATTTATCTATAATGATCCAAAGGCTAGTGGCTCTATTACCATAAATGGCATTGGCGAGTATCATCAATTCTTTAAAAACTGTAAATTCATTGTTGAAGAGAATAAAAATCAAGAGATTGCCTATGATACTGGTAAGGTAGAGGTAGGCAAAATAGAAAATAGCGGAATATTTGAGAATACCTTTTTTGAAGGTCGTGTAGAGCTCAGTGCTACTGATACAAGAAGAATAAAAAGTAGCATCTTTAAAAATACAAATACTGTCTTAAACTCCCTAGAGGGCTTTGATAGATGCGAGTTTAATGGCGATAATAATATTAGCTCTATTGCCGAAAAGGTAAATAATGGCCTGTTTCAAAATGCTCGTTGTAAGAACGTAATAGGGTTATCTTTTAACTGCATTAAAGATTTTGTTGGTGCAGATGGCTCATATCAAGAGCTTAGTGGCCAAACGGATGAAAAACTAAAGATTACTGAGAAATTGGATATTTTATGATAAAAATAAATGGACACACTGAAGAAGATTTAATGAAAGCGCCTAGCCTATCTAGGTACTCTTTTGGAGCCGTACTTGATCTTACTAGAAAAAGAAAAATTCTTTTTGATGGTAAGTTTTGTGGGCTATATATCTTTGATAGACAAGACGAACAAGATAACAACATAATCTTAGATGAAGAGCCTAAAAAAAGACCAGACTACCAAGATGTAGCCATTATGTTTAATGCAGATTCTAGACATAAGAGAAACTCTTTCACCCTAAAAGAGAGTCATTTTGGCAACCATGGTATGGAGTTTAAGGTCTCAGGTGATGTTGTATTTGAAAAGAATGAACACCTAATGTTTCTAAACAGCACACTAGTTGAAATAGATAACTCAACCTTTGCTAATAATGGCTATACTTGGTTTGTAACTAGAAAAGATGATGAGACTGAGACTCCATTTATCACAAATCTCTTATTTAAAGAGAATAGCAACGTTAGCTTCTCTTTTGATATTAAAGATAGCGAAGGGCCTTATATTGGTTTTATCAATATAGTTGGCAACAAGAGTGCTTATGAGATAGATTCGGCAGCAGTGACGCTTAGCACAAAGTCTCTAGATGATAGAGATGATGAACTTTTGATCTTTAATGGCAATAAATTTGTTCCACTACGAATGGGAGAGAGGTACTTTTTAGACTTGTATAACTCTAACTACATAAATTGTAGCTTTGATGGAGAGAAAAAAAGTATGACCACTCGGGTGAATAGCGCAAAAGAGGTAACTTTCTCTAGCTGCACCTTCAACTCTGAAAAGGTTGACATTGAACCAATAGATAGTGATCTTATGCTTACTAACTCCATCTTTATTGGCAAAGAGAATAAGATTAAGACCAATAAAGATGCCATTGATAGCTCTGAGTTTAGAAATGTTGAAAGTGGTGTCATTGATTGCGCTGGAGCTTTTAGCAACAATGTTGTTGTTGGCAAGGTAGAGCTATCTGATGTAGCTTGCTGTGAAGGCTCATATATTGAAAATAGCAAGATAGTAGGCGCAGGCGAGATTAAAAATGCCTATATAAAAGACAAACATCTCTATGATGTAGGCGATCTATCAAATAATGTTGATGATCCGCATAAAGAGGTTGTTAAAGACAATTTGGAAATTAGCCCATTGTAAGAGTAGGTTGGCACAAGGCCAACCTGGATATGCAATTTAAAATGGTGTCTGTTATTATATCAAAAAAAATGAAAAAACTGTCACTCTAAGCTAGTTTTTGTGACAAAAATTAAGACTTTTTTGATATAATTACCCTTAATTAAATAAAAAGATTACTACACATAAAGCCTTCAATCTGATACATAACCCTTTTTATTTTCCAAAAAAATAACAAGAAGGATAAACCCATGGTTACAGAAAATAATTCTACACAATCTAATGTTGCTGAGCCTAAAGAGCAAAGCCAAGAAAAACAGTCTGCTGAGCCAACTGAAATTGTAACACCAGTTAAGGATGAACAAAAAAGCGATGAGCCTCTTAAAGGTGAACCTGTACAAGTTGAGAACAACAAAACGTTGTCTGCTCTAGAGTCTCAAATTATTGATGGTAAAAACCTAGCAGAGTTAGAAGAGACCGCTGCTGGTGGTGGAAAGTCTGAAAGCGAAGGCGTGAGCCTTAGCGCAGCCGTTTTTGCTCAAAGCGGCCATGAGAGCTCGATCCATGCTGATTATAAAGCTATAAGTGAGCTTTCTTATAATTTTGAAACACCTACAAACTCTGTTCGTGGTACTATGGCAGAAGCTCAAAGTGTAGTAGCTTCAATACCTTCTACTTCATTTGTTGGTGATCCACTAAAATTTAAGATTACAATGGATAATGAAAGTTCTAGAGAAGGAAGCTCTGATTACATAGTTTATAGTCTAAAAGCCGAAGATGTGCCAGCTAATTTTGGAACTACTGGTCTAAAGCTAGCTTTTGGTGGTCAAGCAACAGCTGGAAAAGATTACAGCACAGTTGAATACTCACTTGATGGTACAACATGGAATAGTGTTGATGCTGATATGATAATCAAAGATGTAGCCTTTACAGCTGGTGCTAGTGAGGTTAAAATTAGAGTAAAAACCATTGATGATTATGGTCTAGATGAAGGCAACCAAAATGAAGGTGATAAAGTTGAAAACTACGATAGAACTGAGATGGATCACCATATAACAGCTGGTAAATATGAAGAGAAACTAACTCTAAGCGTAAGCTCTACTGATGGCAAACTAGAGTCAGCAAGTGCTGATGGTCACATCATTGATAACGATGACTATGTAACAGTATCTAGTTCTATTCCTGTTGTCCGTGGTGCATACCCTGGTTATGATTCAAGCAATAATGGAGCTAATTTAGGCAGTAATGTTGCTGAGAAAAACAAAACTATTGATACTGGCGATGGTGAGGATAAGGTCTCTTTAAATGAAGGCGAACTTTCATATCTAACTATTAATACTGGGGCTGGTAATGATATTGTAGAGATACAAAATAATTCACATTTACTTATGCACCACACTACAATAAATACTGGTGCTGGTGATGATATTATCTCTTTTGCTCACCGAGCTGTAAATAGCGAAACTCCAGTGGAGTTGCTAAGCGATCAAGGTATTTTTTACAATAACATTATTGATGGTGGTGATGGCATAGATACTTTGAAATTATCTTGTGAATATGAGCCTAATCAGCCTCTTACAAGTTATAAAAATATAGAGGTTGTTGATATAACAAACTCACCACAATATCATGCTATGGATTGGTATATTAATGGAGAAGTAAAAAAAGTGGTATCGAAATATGGTATGAATATCAACATAGACGATTATAATGGTATTACTAATAAAAATGGGGTAGGTAATCTAGTGGATTTAATTGATCGTTTTAACGATAGCACACATGAACTCTTTTTAAAATCTGATGTAGAAGGTCATAAGTTACTTCTTCAGGGTATGAATCCTTGGTTTTTTCAAAAGAGTAATGAACAAAACGTAAGTGAGCTGTTAGATAGTATGGGCGTAAAAATGACAAAAGGTGAAGATACATATAAGCTTGATTTTGATCATAATGACAGCCACTATGCCCTAACTGTTTCTAATACCATATCTTTGATTTTTGTCGAACCTATAGTTGATCATCTATAAGAAAATAACAAAGGATAGAAAAATATGGCTAAAGAGAAAGCTAAAAAAATAATTGAAAAAGAGGGGGCAACCCCAACCGAGAATGTTGAGCAAGAAGTTAGCCCTGTAAAAGTTCAAAGTGAGAACAGTCCAAAAGAAGAGACTAAACAAGACAATAATGAGAGTGTCAAAGAAAATAACGAAACCGTAAAAGACAATAACGACACTGTCTCTGAGCTTCAAAAGCAAATCCTTGAGAATGGTCTTGAGGGCTTAGAGGAGACCGCTGCTGGTGGTAACGCAGGTGGCGCAGAAGGTGGAGTGAGCCTCTCAGCTGCTGCTTTTGAACAAGGCGGTCATGAATCTAACATTAGAGAGACCTATAGAGAGGTTGATCCTTATGGGCACCCAGTTGATCTTAATGGTCTAATGGGTGGCAATGGCATCTCAGGAAGTACTACACCTCCACGTGATACTACCCCTCCAAATGAGCCAAAGATTGAGATAGATCATCCAAATGGTAAGGTTATCATCACTCCAGACCCACTAACAACAGAAGGTGGAGATACAACTACAATCAACTATACTGATGATAATGGCAATAGTAAGAGTGCTACATATACAAAGGGCAGTGATGGAGAGTGGCACTTAATAGATAAAGATAACTTCCCTCACATGCCAGAGAGCTCAGAGAATGGCAAGATTACTATTCCTGACGAAGCAGTAAAAGATAATACTGAGATAATCTCATTTTCAACTGATAGGGTAGGCAATAAATCAACTGAGGCTAAAGATATCACTCCAGATATTACCCCTCCAGAGGTAACTATCGATCAGATTACCCTATATGATACCGATGTTCGTGCTAACGATAGCGTAGAGAAGATTAGAGTAACTGGTCACTCTGATGAGAAAGATGGCATCTTAAAAATCTACGATAAAGATGACAATCTAATCTACACAGGCAATACTGACTCTAATGGTAACTTTGATGTAGAGATAGTTACTGATAAGGTAGCTAAATTTGAAAATGTTACAGCTAGGGTAACTGATAAATCAAACAACACTGGCTCTGATACAAAAGATAGTGGTGGCTATATTGAGCACTCTGATAAGACAGCTCCAAAGGTAAGTGATATTGAGACCTTCTCAACTGATAAGTCAACACCTGCCGATGGTATTAGCGATGAGACTAGAATTACCTTTAAAGTTGATGATCCAACAGTTACGGCTAAGGTTGTAATTGAAGGTCATGAGTATGATGCTAATAACAATGGCGATGGCACTTGGAGCATAACAGTCCCAGGATTTAAAGAGGGCACAATAGTTGATGTAATTGCAACTGATGGTGCTGGCAATAAAGGTAGTGCCTCAGCTAAGGTTGGTGGTATTGATCACTTTGATGATGTAACCCCTCCAAATGATCCAGTAGTTAGTGCTACAAATGATGGCGGAGCTACAATTACACCTACATCTGATTATAGGGTAGGGGATAAGGTTATTGTCTCATTTACCGATGAACAAGGTAACTCTGTTGTAAGAGAGTACACAAAAGGCTCAAACAACGAGTGGAGCGATGATAATGGCCATAGCTCAATAGGTGGAGTCATTAAGATAAATGAAGATGAGATAAAAGACTTCTCTACAATATCAGCTAAAGGCAAAGATATTGCTGGTAACTTCTCTAATGAGGTAACAGCAGTAGTAAGTGAAGACCCAATCCCTGATATGAGCACAACAATCATTACTCAAACAAGTGCTAGAGTAAGCGAAGGCGAAGTAGCTACCTATAAGATTGAGCTTCCAAGAAGCATAAGACATGATGCTTCGTTTGAGTTCAATATTGAGCATATTACAACAGCTGATGAAGATTTAGGTAAGCCAAGATTTACTAATGGCGTAAGACTAAGCGAAGATGGCACTAAAGTTATAGTTCCAGCTGGGGTTAAAGAATTTAACGTAGAGATTGATGTCTTAAATGACAATATCGTTGAAAGCGATGAGAAATTCTCTCTTAACTTTGCAGGCAACAGCATAACTACAACAGTTGTGAATACAAGCACTGACGTAATTACTAATAATGGCGATGCAAATCTAAACTTCACTGGTGCTGAGGGCACATCTCACCTAACAAATTACGAGGTAGCTCCAAAGACTATGGATGCTACGTATAGGATCACAACCGAGAATATCACAGCTAGTGATAGTGATTACAAAGTTAGCGTAGTCCCAACAGAAGGTGTTATCGATAATGGTAATGGCACAATAACACTAAAAGCTGGTCAAACTCACTTTACCTTAAAGACAGACTATATTGCTGATAATCTTATTGAGACAAATAAGGCTGAGACCTTTAAGTTAAAAGTGGTAAATACAGCTACTGGAGAGAGCATTGAAGGCACTAAGACAATAAGTGATATAGATAACAGCAATACGGTCTATGTTAATCCTGGAGATAGCTCTTACACTGAAAATGGTATTACTTATGCCACAGGCTACGGTGCAGCTAAGGAGGGTTATACAGCTAACTTTGAAGTAAGACTAGAAAAAGTTAGCGATGGCGAACAACGCTTTAGCTATGAGACTACTAAAAATGGCCTTATCGATATTGACGCTGAACATCCAAGTTTTACTAATGGCGTAAGACTAAGTGAAGACGGTCACTCAGTAATAGTTCCTGCTGGAGTAAAAGATTTCACAGTTAGTTACAATACAAGTAAAAATGATCTTGTAGATGAAGATACAGATTTTACTCTAAAAATTGATGGTGTCTCATATAATATGAGCGTTGATAACTATGAAGAAATTCATATAACAAATCCAAGGTCTGAATCAGTTCCTCAAGAATATGAAGGTAATTCTGTTGTCTTTGATGTGGATATGGGTAAGGCTGCCTCTCATGAGAGAAGTTATACTTTTGAGCAAGAATTAGCCTCTACAAGTATAGCTGATTACAAATATGATGGCACTAGCCCAACAGGTAATGGATTTTGGCCAAAATTCACTAATGGAGTAAGATTTAACGAAGATTGTACAAAAATTATTGTTCCAGCTGGAGTTAAAACCTTCCAAGTAATCTATGATACTATAGACGATAGCATTGTAGAAGACTTTACTGAAGAATTCCATTTTTACATTGATAGAACATCTTTTATTGGCGTTATCCATGACAATGATAGTAGCGTAATAACAAACCCTACAACTGGTAGCACAGAAATTGCTGTTAGTGCAATAGAGGGCCGTGATATTACCTTTGATGTCAAAGTATCTCTTGGTGAGGTAGAGCAACGCTTTAGCTACTACCTAATGGATGAGACAGCTAACAAGAGAGTGGACTATGATCCAAAGATGGAGTTTACTAATGGCGTTAAGATGAGCGCAGATGGTCGTGAACTAATTGTTCCAGCTGGAGTAAGCTCATTTAAGATAACTGTCCATACAATTCAAGATGAAAGAGTTGAAGAAGATGAGACATTCTCATTCTATCTTGGCAATACCCATGTTCAGGCTACAATCGTTAATGATGACGTCCTAAACTTTAGAGTTGAGCAACCAACAACAGAAGCTCTTAATAATGGCATTGGTAATACATCTGATATTGTTAATGGTGTAAAAGCTGGCAAAGATGTTGTCTATAAGGTTAGTGCTAATGGTGTATTCCCAGAAGCTAGAGAGTATGACTTTAGCTTCGATACTACTGGAAATGTCTTTGATAAGGATCACGCTACATTTAGTAATGGCGTAACTTACAATAAGACAACAGGTAAGATCACAATCCCTTCTGGAGTTGATAGCTTTAACGTAACAATCCCTACAATAGCAGGTGAATATACAGATGGCAACTCTATTGGTATCAACATCTATAATACCCACGTAGAGCCTACTAGAGTTATAGCAAACAATAAGGTTACATTTAACTCTTCAGTTTCTGGCTTAGAAGCAAACGGAGATGAGGGTAGTGCAGTAACATTTAACGTTGAGATGAGTCAAGCCTTCAATAAAGAGACAAGCTTTGACTATGAGTTTAACTATGGCACTACAAAACCTGAAGATTTTGCCAATGGTAAGGCTACACCAATATTTAGTAATGGTGTAAGACTAAGCGATGATGGCCACTCAGTAATTGTTCCTGCTGGAGTAAAATCATGGACTATGAAATATGATACTTTCGATGATCACTTAAGTGAAAGAGACGAAAGCTTCTCATTTAAAATCCATACAGCAACAGCTAGAGGAACTATTGTAGATAATGATGCCATCACACATGCTGATATTGTTGGCTATGACCATACAAATGGTGACGTAGCTAATGGTAGCGATGGTATTGCAATGGAAGGCAAAACTCTAACTTATGACATCACACTAGGCGGCGTGGATGTAGATCAAAGAAACTATAACGTTAGCTTTAACTATGTTGGTGGCGCAAATATCTATGATATTAACTCAATCACTTGTGAGACAGTAGGAAGTGCTAAGGTTACATTTACAAGGACATCTAATACATCTGGCTATTTCACAGTTCCAGCTGGAGTTAATAGCTTTAAGATGCTAATTAAGACAACTAATGACTCTACTTATGAAGAAGATGAGCTTATTAATTTTAGAATCCTTGATGCTAACGCCACAGCTACAATAGTCAATGATGATCCAATCCCTGATGCCTATATCTATACATTGCAAACAGCAGCAGTTACTGAGGGTCAAGATTTGGTCTATACAGCTAAGACAAGCTTTACTACTCTAAAAGAGCAAAGATTTGCCTATAAGCTAAGCCTAAATGGTGAGACAAATAAAGATGTAGACAACCCTGATATGGTTGTAGAGCCAAAATTCTCTAATGGTGTATATCTTGATAAGGCTACTAATGAGATCGTTGTTCCTAAAGGCACAAGCGAATTTACAGTCACTTACAAGACTATCGCTGATGGTATTATTGAAGTACCAAATAGCGATAAAGTAGCTCTAACTCTAGGTGCTACATCAGCAGAGGCTACAATCCTTAATAAAGATATCCCAACTGCTGATGCAGAGGGTGGAGTAGGTTATGAAAACCCTAATGATGAGACCAGAGGTGCTATTGTCTATGATAAGGTTACAAATAAATTTAGCGTAGATAGCACAGCCACAGCTACAAACGAGATTACCTACAAATTTACCCTACATGGTAACTTTGGCGCTGGAGTAGAGGATACTCTATACTTCAATGTGAAAAATGTACTTACTGGTTATAACCAATGGGAAGGTGGTTTAGAGTTAGAAAAATATCCATTCTCTTTCTCTAAAGATGGTGGCCAAACTTGGAGCAAACATACAATAACTGGTACATGGAAAGATGGCGATGAAGTTCTTGTTAAAGTTGCTCTAAGAGATAGTACGCCTAATGAACTGTGGAGAAACAATGGCGACAGACTTCAAAATGAAGGTGAAGCTCACCCTGATGTGGCTGATCAAACCTATCATGGTAGTGAATACGCTAGAAATGGCTGGTTAAAAGAGATACCAGGTAGATTAACTTTTGGAAAACTTGGCTACTCTGTTGAAGCTGTTGGCTACAAAGTTGATAATGACGACATGGTCTACATCGCTGAGAAGAGTGATGAAGCGGTCAATTTAGACACTAAGAGTGGTAATGACTCTATTAGAATATCTGCCGACTTGCCAAATAAAGATAACCATATCAATTCAGGTGACGCTAATGACAATATTTATGTTCAAGGTATGAACCCAGATGGCTCAAATATCAAATTAGCTGGCACTATTGATGGTGGGTTAGGTGCAGATCAATTCTCTAATGACGTCTATAGTAGGGTTGAATTAACAGATGATCTCAATTTAATTGGTTTTTCTCGTGCAACTCTTTACTTTAAAGAGGCTACTGACAAAACGATCCATCTTACTCAAAATGAGACGCTAGGTGGTAGTTATGGTCAATATACCCTTGGCGGTAATTTGATTGGAGAAAATGGCAGATTAGCTATGGATAATAACACAGCCGATACTTATTATTTGGATATTGGTGCTCTATCTAAAATCACACATCTTGAGGCTAATGGTGGTTGGAACTCAGTTAGGTTGTTTGGTAGCAACAAAGTAGGAGATATTTCAATCAACTCTAACAATGGTGGTGAGTTCTATACCTATGGAGCAAATAACACCGTTAGTGGTGACATTAGCTTGACTGAAAATAGTTCTAGAAGATATAACTTTAACATGAATGGTAAAAACACCGTTAATGGCGACATAAATCTTAACTTCACAAAAGAAGAGCTTGATCCAAATATTAACTGGCATTGGGATGTAAAATATTTTACAGAGAGCTACGCTAAAAATATTGTCATTAAAGGTATAAATGATAGCCAAAAAACCGATCTCCATGACGTTTCAATAACTTCTGGTAAGAATTCAATGTTAGCTATGGACCTCAACTACCTTAATGTTGATGGCAACTTAAATGTCAATAGCCATGGTAGAAATAACTTCACCTTCTACAATACGATGGTAACTGGTAATTTAAACGTTGCTAGTGGAGACACTGATTTAGCTTATGCGATGTATAGAGATACAAGCGCAACTAATAGAAACAACTACAACTGGTACAACGTTACTATTAAGGGCGATGCTAATGTTGCAATGGATGGACACTCTAACTATCTATATTTAGAAAGAGTTAGCGCTGAAAAAGGTATGAATATTACAGCTAATAGGAGTAGCGCAGATATAGCTTATATTGCTAAATCAGCGATAGATAATTCTCATCTTACTGGCTTTGAAAATGTTACCTTAGATACAAAAATTGACAATGTTGTAATAGAAGGCATGAAGGCTTTTACACTTTATGCTAGAGGCAACAACATTGTCAGTAACGCTACATTTAAGGCAACTGATGCCAAAGGTGAGCAAGCTACTATTTATGGAACTAGCTTATCTAATACACATTTTGAAGGGTTTGAAGGTGTTGACCTCTATAACGCTTTAATAGATGGCTCAGTTAATTTCTCTAACCCAGATAGCGATGGCACACAAAGCGCAACCTTCTATCGTCTGTTTAACTCTACTATAAAAGATTTAGACTTTAAAAATAATGGAGCTTTTATCTATGCTTCTGGAACGAATAATCTTGAGAATATTGCAAATCTGCAAGATCACACCTTCTATTTGGCATCAAAAAGTGTTATCAACATTACTAACCTTAGTGAAGATAGTAGCACCTTTAAATTCACTGCGGATCAAGACGTTGTTATTAAAGGTGACAACACTTTAAAAGAGGTTGAATCTGTTGGTGCTATAAAAGCTTATGGTGACGGTATAGGAACTTCAACAATTAACGCAGCAGAGACAAGTATTGATAGTTTCCACTACAATCTTGATATAGCAAAAGGCCATAATAGTTACTACAACAGCTATGTAAATAGTGGTAAAGACCCTATTTATACAACAAACTTTGTTGGACATGATAAACATGAGATTAAGCTTTATGGTCAAGGCACAGCAAGACTTGAAGCATTGAACCTTTATGGAAATACAACCTACAAAGGTGATGGCGATAGGACTAAATTTGATCTAGATATGAAAGAAAACAATGATCAATTCGGTTTAGCTGATAATACAAAAGTCAAAGATATGAGTATCTCTTTGGGAGCTGGCGATGATGGTTTCTACGCTCGTTTTAAAGGTGCAGAAATTATTAATAGCTTAGTCGATGGTGGTGCTGGAGAAGATTATGCTAGCTTTGGTAATATAAAAATAAAAGATAGTGAATTTAGAAATTTTAGGAGTTATTCTTTTGGCGATCAAATAGAAGTAGAGAATTCTCATTTCGTTTCTGATTGGAACTATAGTGATGTTGCCATCTCTAGCAATACTGGTTTTAAAAATACCATGTTTGAGATAACTAACGAGAATGGCTATATCAATTTTAACATTAACAATAGCGGTAAAGACCTAGTCTATAACTTTAAAGATGGAATGTTTGACCATAAAGGAGTTGGCAATATTAACATCAATTATGGCAGGTCTGATGTTATCGGTCTAGAGGACAGTGCTGACAAAATTAGCCATATCAACTTTAGTGGCCACGAGGGAACTGATAGAGTAATTGATTCTAATGTTGAAGGAATCTACTCTTATGGAGTGAATAATAAAGTGAGTGCTATTAGCATTGAAAATACTACAACTAAAAAGATTGTAGGATTTGATTATAATGACAATATCACTTTAGATGCTAATAGTACAGTTACGAATAGTGTATCCTTAGGTAAAGGCAATGATACAATTACAATTAAAGGCACCGTTGGTGACAATGTTACTCTAGATGGTGGCGAGGGCTTTGATACTCTAGTAGTTAGCAAAGACCTTGCTTGGGATAAGGTATCTAACTTTGAGACCTTAGTTCTTGGTGAAGATAACGATCATTCAAGCATTACCTTATCGGCTGACAATGTTGAGGGCATACTTAAAAACTCAATAATCAATAGTTATTGGAGCGGTGGTGCTAAATATAATCAAATAAACATCGTTGGTGATTCAACAGACCACGTAACATTGAAAGGCTATAAGCTAGCTGAAAATCCAACTTACGCTTATAATGCTAAACCAGCTGATATGGGCGAGAGCACACTATATGAGAGCTACAACCAAGCAACAGGTGTAAGAACCTTTGTTAGGGTTGAGAATGACGTTAACTTAGACCTTCAATAACTTTCTTCTTTTTTTAGAGGGCTAAAAGGCCCTCTACTCACTTACTAAATCCTTGTTTTGTTTCTCTAAAAATCCTATAATAATACCAGTGTTAAAAATTTTAAAAGGAAAAGATGCATGATTGTAAAATATATCAGTGCGATACTAATAGATTATATTAGTAGTATTGATCCTTCAATTCATGAGATTCGTATTACGAAGGTGGAAGATGAAGGAGATAACCAAATAAAGATAATCTTCAATGATGAGCCAGATAACTACGTCTATATGCTTAAAGATACAATAGACGATGATGAGAGCATTATATTTGAAGATATAGCTACGGAGCAAGCTGATCTTATTAATGCTAAGAAATATGAGATTGCTATTGGTACTTTAAAAGAGTATCTAGGCAGGCTTACAAGGCTTCCTAAACTTGATCTAACAAGTGCACTCACTAACAAGAAAAATCTTGCAGAGCTTATGTATCAATATCAGATATATAAAAATATGGGGTTCTTTGATGATCTTGTTAGGATGCAAGAGAAGGCAGAGCAAGCTATTGATATAACTCTTCCAAATGTAATCCAGCTAAATCAATGGCTTATTATGAGAAGTAACCCTGCTGTCTATGAGAGACAATTTAAGAAAAAAGAGATATATCTCTACATTAGCCTCTACAATCTTAAAAACTACGCTAAAATCTTTGGTCCTTACTATCTTAGAGAAAAACAAAAGGTATTTATCGACCTTTTAAACACAAAGATTAGCAAGAGTGACTACTTAGTTCAAAGATCATACTCAGACTTCTTTATCCTAATGGATAAGGCTAATCAGATGAATATGGTTGATTTCTTGCTCTCTATGTCAAATGAGCTTCAAAAAGATGATGTCTATTGGAAGCTAGAGAAACAAGCAAGCAACTATCAAAATGATGTTCTAAATCTACTTAAAAAATATGGGTACTATACAGTTATCCCATATAACACAGATGAACAAAATCTTTTGAAGGCACTTCTTTCTGCTAAAATCTACTCTGGCAAAAACTATATAGCTTATTGTGGTAGCGATGAGCTATTTAAAAAAGAGCTTGATGAACTATTTGGCTGGAAGAACCAAAGGAAAATCTCTCTAGATGTAAATTTTAAAGAGTCTACTCCTGACGTAGGCAACTATATGGTTGATAGAGAAAACCCTAAAGAGGAGGCTCTAGCCGTTGTTAATCCTGCCTTCTTTATAGAAGATGTCAATAAAGATAAGCTTAGGATTGAGAGAGATAGCGTAAAAATCTATGTTATTCAACACTTCTATGAATGTGTTTATGGCAACAATAGAGAAGAGTCTAATGGATTTTGGTCTGGATTTATCCCTTCATACTTCTATAACAAAGAGAAGGTAAAAGCCTACTATGAAGAGGTTAAAAATGAGGCTTGGTTTAAAGCTACCCTTGATTTTCTAAAAAGAAAAGATAAACTAGACAGAATCAAACTGCTTCTTTTATAATAGTCTCCGCTTCTTGCGGAGATTTCTCTCCAAGTTAGTATAATTACTACTAAGATAAAAACAATAGGACTTTTTAATGGCGCAAGATCAATTAGAGTACGGCAAGGATTATAAATTCATTTCAAAGCCTTTAAATCCATACCTATATGAGCTAAGAGTAAAAGATCAATATGGTAATTTTGAAGGGGTTAATCTATTCTTTAAGCTAGCCACTCACGAGCCTAAAAGTTATGCGAATATAAATCTTAGGCTTGATAACCCAAATGGCCTTGGAAACTTTAATGGTCTTATTATTGAGCCAGCTACAACAGATACTATAGTAGAGATTGATCTTAGCTCTAAGATGCGCATACAAGAGCTAAAAGAGAATAAGGCCTTAACACTACTAGTAAAAAATAGTCTTCAAATCAATAGGGCAGACAATCTATTACTTGCCTATAATCAAGAGGACAAAGTAGTTATTGACAAGTTCTATGTGAACCTAGTAGATAATTTTACGCTCTTAAACCATAAGCCAACTAATGAGCAAAGAATCTCTCTTCACATGGCTCATAATAGTCTCATCTCACTATATAATGAGGCTAAAGACTTTGAAGCTGTTATGTTTAATGAGACTGGTCAGGTTAAATTAAACCTTGACCTCTATGGCTCTAAAAAAGATAATAGAGTAATAGAGAGCATATTCCTTGATGACGATAGATTTTCCTGCATAGATAAGAGCGCTAAAGTGGTTAACCTTGAGCTTACTGGCAGTAATTCAATCTCTCTTCATAATTGTGAGATAGAGTGTGGCAACGAAAAAAGCGTTATCACTGGCAATATAGGTAAACTTGATTTAAAAAAGATATTGCTGCAAGTTAGAAGCTCATTAACTATAAATGCTAATGAGGTAAGTTTACGCCATGAGACCAATATGGGTGCTACTATGTATAGAGTTCATGAGCTTAAAAGCGTAGGCGATAACACCATTAACGCTAGAGTTTTAAGATCAATAAGCCAAAGCATTAGATTGGATAATTGTAATATCAATATGCCTGATGGAGAGCTTGAGTTTAATAATAAAAAAGGTGAAGGGTTGGTAGACCTTAGAGACTTTATTTGTGACGATAGCTCAGTAAGAGGCCTAGCAATGACCAATCTATATTTAAATAAAGTCTCATTCATTGCCAACTCAAGCGTAGATAAAGCACCTATGCCACTAATCTCTGGAAGTATTAGGCAATCTATTTTCTCTAATTGTGTAATAGGGGATAATCAGATAAACAAAGGCATTGCTGAATTAGATATTCACCATGATAGTGGAGATAGAAAGAATAGCAAGAAATTTGAAGGGGTTACCTTTGAGCCTCTAAGTATTACATGGATCGATACTAAGAGTGATTACCCAATAGATATTCTCTTTAAAAATTGTCTATTTAAAGGCCAAAAGAACGACATGGAGCTAGACCGTCTGAATTTCAAAGCTATTAGCTCAGAGTTTAATGATACATATATAAAGGCTAGTGGAATGCCTAGTAAAATTGATGAAATAAAGATGCCTAACCTTTTATTAGAAAATAGTATCTTCAATGGACACAACGAGGTTTATGTTAAAGAAGATAGCAAAATAAGCTCATCTACTATAAAAGATACTACCCTTTCTGAAGTGAGCCTAGTTGAAAACTCATTAATGGATAAATGTAAAACTATGAAAGATGTTTACAAAGATTTTAACTCAGCTGTTAAAATTGAGCCAGCACCTAAAGAGGTTGGCGTAGTTAATAACGAGATAGAGGCCTTATGATGAAGCCAGAGTACACATTAGAAAAAGTTGAAGATAAACCAACCCTTTATCACTTAAAGGTTAAAGATAGTAATAACCTTATGGCAGAGACTAATCTCTTTTTTGATTTAAAAGAAGAGCCTCCTGCATACGACTCTTTTGTTATCTCTCAAAGTGATGATGAGTATATCCATAACTTCAAAGGTCTTATCATAGAGCCTAGTAATTTAAGTGTAGATATAAATGTTGATGTTAGCTCAAAGGTTAGTATTCTAAAGGCGGATCAAGGCGTTCTTGGTAAAGAAGGCGTAAGTGTAGTAGAGCTTCCAGATGAACCAGTTACCTTACTTATTAATAAAGCACTAGATTTTAAAGCGAGCGATCATGCTGGCATCTTTTTTAATCAAGATAGTAAGGTAGAGATAGATAGACTAAGTTTTGAAAGAAATACAGAGTTTTCTCTTCTTTATGTTGCTCCAGTGAAAAAACTTAGTAGCCTATATGTTAAAGATGCCAACTTCTCAACTATCTACGCTAAAAGCCCTATTAAGGAGATGAGTCTTCAAGATTTTAATAAGGATTCTAAGGTTGTGGCTAATCTATATATAGAGGCTGATAAAAGCAATAAAGTAATTAATAAAGTAGAGGCTTTTAATGCTTCATTTGATAGGCTAAGCAATGCTGATAACATCGTAAAGGCAAAGATAGGGGTCAATAAAGAGCTAGAACTAATAGATACCACTATTGATGGCAATGAGTATGTTCATACAATCTCTGGTCATATTGATACCTTCTCTTCTAAGGGCGCTACTATTTCTCTAGATGGCAATTTTAAAATAGATGCTAAAAAGGTAGAGATACTTTTTGAAGGTTGGTTTACAGGAACACCTGCAATTAGAATAAACAATAAGGACAATGAATTTGTTGGCGAGCATCTTCGCATCGCTAATCAAGAGATGGTTTTGCTTGGTGCCAAGATAATAACCAATAATGGGTTTGTTGCTACTCACGATAAGTTTGGTAAAAAAACCGTACTTAGTGGATTTGCCTACCAAAATGAGAAAAGCCAATCAAGCTCATATTTTAGTGGCTTTACTGGCAAAAATAGTAAGATGGTTTTTGACGAAGGATCAAATCCGCAAGATACTACTTGGACTGGAATGGTTATAGATACCCATTTAAAGAATTGTGTAGTTACGGGAGAAGGCTCAATTTTGTCAATGAACCTCAATATCTCTTGCCCAGATATTTTTACAAATAGTAGGTATAAGAGAGAACTTACAAACTTAACCTTTGATGCTGATGGCACATTCTCTTTAACGAGCTCTGATACCTCAATAGTAAACATCTCTAACTCTATCTTTAAGGGACTAAATAATAAGATAAATGTTGGCAAAGTTGATTTAGTTGCTAGTAACTCTGAGTTTTATAAGGTTAATGCCTCTTTTGAAACCACATATAACCTCATCTCAGAGATTAAAGTAGACAGCTGCATATTTAAACGAGATGTTGATATTACTACCAGCAAAAAGGCTAACATAAGTGCCTCTTCTTTTTATAGTAGCTCTCTTAGCAAGGTAAATTTAATTGAGAACTCATCTTTTGAAGATTTTAAAGGGGATAGCGCTATCTATAAAAACTTCAATTCAGTAACAGGTGAGACAAATGAACCTGAAATTAACAAAGATGTAGGCATAGCAACAGAGGGGATAAAAATACTATGAAATGGCTATGTGATTATACAAAACAAGATCAAAGGGGCTTTCGAGAGGTTCTTGATCCTAATGCTAAAGAAGATAAGCATACTGGAATTCACCTCATGCCAGCTGATGGCTACACGCTGGAAAATTATGATATCAACTTATCAAGCGATGATAGCAGCAAGAATAAGATCGCTTGCCAAGATGTCTATATTAAGCTTCTCTCTAAGCCAGAAGATAACTCAACAGTCATAATAGACTCACAGACTAATATCGCCTTTGAAGATGGCTTAGTCCTCGCCGTTAAAGGATCAATCACCTTAGGTAGATGCGAGAACGTTAAGATTAAATCTCATGATTTTGGCAGAGAGGTTGCTCTTAAGGGTGGTTTTTCTTTAAAAGGCGTTACAGACTCTATAATAAGATTTGAAAAGCCAAGAGAAGAGATGAAAAAGCCAATCACTGATGGCCTAGTTAGCTTTAACAAGGTCCATAAGGTAGATATTTCAATCCCAGAGAATGTAAAAAAGGCAGAGATTAGGGATAACTTTAATGGGGGAATGGCAATTCTAAAAGGTGCTCCGCTAAATAGGATAGGAATTTCAGCCTTTGAAATTGTAATGGGCTCATGCAACTATAGTTTTCATACCCAATATAGCTCTTTAGATATTAGTGCTGATATTGTAAGGTGTGAAAGCGCTACATTTAGCTCTGAATATAATGGTGCTATAGAGGTAAAGAGTGGAAAGAAGGATGAGCGTAGTGAATTTAAGGCTAAAGAAGCAGATTTTTCTTTTTATGGCAATGGTATCTTAAAGGCCTATACTCCAACTCTAATCTTTGATAGTGTAAAGATAAACCATAATGGTTCTTTTATACCTATTCAAATCAAGAACTCAACAATATTGGTATCTCCACTGATATTCTTTTGCTCTGAGGCCCTAAGCTTAACTAATTCTACAGTTACTTGTAAGGATGGGGTAAACTTTTATAAAACCACTATTGAAAACTCAACTATAGAGCTTGCTTCTACACCTGGTAAGCAAAACTCTTTTATAGTAGCTGAGGTTTATAACTCATCTATTAAAAACTTTACTGGCGATCTAAGAGGCACATTAAATGACGTCTCTATTAACAATCTTACTATGGGGGAGAATGCATCAATAAATATACAACCTCCCCAAAGGGATTTTGAAGATCAAATCAGGGTCTCTTACGCTTTTTGCAATATTAGTGGGGTTGAGATTAAAAAGGATAGCTTATTAAGCGTCTCAGGGAATAGTAGTGAGTTTTTAAATAAGGAGTATGCTTCTTCTCCAGTCTCAATAAAAA
>ENA-OWND01000023-OWND01000023.1-metagenome-genome-assembly--contig:-NODE-23-length-95779-cov-10.789123_pt1 | contig 95779 bp, 86 predicted proteins | sample MGYA00245342_ERZ651119 | MGnify/ENA primary metagenome ERZ651119 (study PRJEB26857, sample SAMEA4031756) | metagenome | biome: human; feature: oral; material: saliva | place: Philippines | collected 2014... | reverse complement strand
TTTTTTCTTTTTCGTTTTCTCCTTTCTAGGTTTCTCTTTCTTGAAAGTTTTCACTCCTTTGAACACAGGTTTCTCTGTCTTTTTAGCTTTTTGTTTGGCGGTTTTACCGAGGTTCATTCCTTTGCGGAAGTTGTCTAACAGGGCAAAGTCGATTTTTTTCTCGTCTAAATTTACATTGATTACTTGTATTTTTACTTTGTCGTCCAAGCGGTAAATGATGCCTGAACCACCAACTAAACGCTGTCTGTCTGCATCGAAATAGTAGTAGTCGTTTTTAAGCGTAGAAATGTGTACTAAGCCATCAATTAACAACTCGTCTAATTTCACGAACAGACCGAAGCCTGTGACGGAGGAAATCACACCTTCAAACTCTTCGCCTAAATGGTCTTGCATAAATTCGCATTTCAACCAATCTGCCACCTCTTGGGTTGCTTCATCTGCTCGGCGTTCGGTAGCAGAGCATTTATCTCCGAATTGATCGATGTCGTCCAATTTATAATGGTAACCGCCACCCTCCGTGTAATTTCTGGTATTACCTTTTCCCTTTTCGATTAAATATTTAATTGCACGGTGCAACAGTAAATCGGGGTAACGGCGAATTGGTGAAGTAAAGTGAGCGTATTCGGTTAATGCCAAGCCGAAGTGCCCTACGTTATCCGCTGCGTAAACTGCTTGTTTGAGTGAGCGGAGCAACATCGTTTGGATAAGCTCGCGATCTGGGCGACCTTCAAGCTGCTTAATCAATGCCGCATAATCTTTAGGTGTTGGATCTAAGCCTACATTCCACGTTAAGCCACATTCACGAATAAAGGTTTTGAAACTAGTTAGTTTCTCTTCGCTTGGCTTGTCGTGAATACGGAACAACGCTGGCTCGTTCGCTTCTTCCACAAAGCGTGCCGAAGCGATATTTGCCAAAATCATACACTCTTCAATCAGTTTGTGGGCATCGTTGCGAACAAGCGGTTCAATTCGTTCAATTCTTCCCTGAGGATTAAAAATAAATTGATTTTCGACTGTTTCGAACTCAATCGCTCCCCGTTTTTGGCGAGCCTCTGCCAGTACATTATATAAGCGATAAAGTTCTTCGATATGCGGGACAAGCGGGGCATAACGCTCACGCAATGCCTCATCGCCCTCCAACATTTTCCACACTTTGGTGTAGGTTAAACGTGCGTGTGAATTCATCACCGCTTCATAAAATTCATAGCCTGTAAGTTCACCCTGCTCGGAAACCGTCATTTCTGCTACCAAGCATAAGCGATCCACCTGCGGATTGAGCGAGCATAAGCCGTTGGAAAGCACTTCAGGCAACATTGGGATCACCCGATTTGGGAAATAGACTGAGTTTCCGCGATTTGCCGCTTCTAAATCCAGAGCCGTTTTTGGGCGAACGTAGTAGCTTACATCGGCAATAGCCACCCATAAACGCCAGCCGTTTGGCTCTTTTTGGGCGAATACCGCATCGTCAAAATCGCGGGCACTTTCGCCATCAATGGTCACAAGCGGTAGATTTCGTAAATCCACTCGCCCTTTTTTTGCTTCTTCGGGGACGTCTTCGCTAAAATGGCGGATCTGTTTTTCAACTGCCTCACCCCAAACATGCGGAATATCGTGGTTACGTAAGGCGATTTCGATTTCCATACCAGGGGCGAGATTGTCGCCTAAAATTTCGGTGATTTTCCCCATCGGGCGATTAAAACTGGCTTTGCGTTCAAATAGCTCAACTACCACCACTTGCCCCATTCGAGCACCTTGGCGGTATTCATCAGGAATCAAAATATCTTGCGTGATACGGCTATCATCTGGTACGACAAACCCGATGCCGCTTTCAAGGAAAAAGCGACCAACGAGCTGTTTTTTACGGGCTTCTAACACGCGTACGATACGCACTTCTTTACGTCCTCGGCGATCTGTTCCATTTGGTTGAGCAAGCACAAAATCGCCGTGCATCACACGGTTCATTTGTACGTTTGGAATAAACCAATCGTTACCTTTATCTGCTCCTTCAACTTGCAAAAAGCCATAGCCATCGCGATGACCGATGACCGTGCCTTTGAGTAAATCCATTTTTTCAGGTAGGTCATAGCGTTTCCCTTTGGTAAAAACTAACTGCCCATCGTTTTCCATCGCACGTAAGCGACGACGCACGCCTTCGGTGCGTTCTTCATCGTAAATATGGAAGGCTTTAAGCAGTGCTTCGCGACTCATTGGTGCATCAAATTGGCGTATGGTTTGTAAAATAAATTCGCGTGAGGGTACAGGGTTTTCGTATTTTTCTAATTCTTGTTGATAATTAGGATCGACTATCATTGGATTTTCTTTTGGATGTTATTGTTGTTATAACTTCCCTCCCTCCGTTTACGGAGGGAGGTGCCGAAGGCGGAGGGAGGGGAATAAATAATTTTAGTATAATAAATTCTTGCAACTTTGTTGCAATCCCTCCCTCAGTCGCTTTGCGACAGCTCCCTACGTAAACGGAGAGAGCGAAGGGTATTGCTGCAAAACTTCGGTAAAATTCTACCGCTTGTGAAATGACGTTCAGCATAGTATCAAGTTTTTGCCAATAATCCTAAACAAATTTAGAAAACCGCTTGCCCGACCTAATATGAACCGATAAAATTCAGCCTTTTGCCAGGGAACTTCTTTCTGGTGATAACCTCTTATTAAAATAACATTTCATTTAAGGCTACACGATGGGCGATACACACCATAAGCATATCACCGTTTTACTCCACGAAGCCGTGGAAGGCTTGGCAATCAAACCAAACGGCATCTATATTGATGGGACTTTTGGGCGTGGTGGGCACTCACGACTTATCCTCTCTCAGCTAGGCAAAAATGGATGTTTAATTGCCACTGATCGCGATCCTCGTGCGATTGAAGAAGCTAAAACTATTTCAGACCCGCGTTTTCAGATTTTCCATACCACTTTTTCAGCAATTCCAGCAGTGTGCGAAGAGCTGGGCTTAACGGGTAAAATTGATGGTATTTTGCTCGATCTTGGCGTTTCTTCTCCACAATTAGACGATGCAGAGCGTGGTTTTAGCTTTATGCGTGATGGGCCGCTCGATATGCGAATGGACACCACCAAAGGCTTATCTGCTGCCGAATGGCTCGATCAAGTTTCGATTGATGATTTAACGTGGGTGCTGAAAGAATTTGGTGAAGAGCGTTTTGCTAAACGTATTGCAACGGCTATCGTGAATTTCAACAAAACAAGCGGTCAAAAAATTACCCGTACTTTGCAATTAGCCCAAATTATCAGCGATGCTGTGCCGTTTAAAGATAAGCACAAACACCCTGCGACCCGTTCATTTCAAGCGATTCGCATCTTTATCAATAGCGAATTGGACGAGCTGGAAAAAGCGTTAAGCTCTGCGTTAAGCGTGTTAGCCCCCGAAGGGCGTTTATCGATCATCAGCTTCCATTCGTTAGAAGACCGAATGGTGAAGCAGTTCATCAAGAAAAACAGCAAAGGCAAAGAAGTGCCGCGTGGCTTGCCGATTTTAGAAAGCGAATTGAACAAAGATATTCCGCTGGAAGCCGTTGGTAAGGCGATTATGCCAAGCGAGGCAGAGATTGAGGCTAACCCGCGTTCACGTAGTGCTGTGTTGCGTGTGGCAGAGAAACGTTAAGGAATAAAAATGGCAGAAAATGAACGTTATCCGTTAGGGCAGGAAATTTTTGAAGATTTAATTGGGCGGAATAAATTCGCGTTGTTATTGCTTGCTTTAATCGTTGTTACTGCACTTGCAACGGTGTGGATTACTGCCCAAACACGCCTTTTAACCGCAGAGCAAGGCAAGTTAGTCAAGGCTAATCGTAAGTTAGAAAACCAATATATTCACTTACAACTCGAAGAAAATAGTGCAAGCCGAGAAAATCGGATCAGTGCGTTTGCAACCAAAGCAGAATTACAATCCATTAAGAAAGAGCAAGAAGTCATTTTATTAGAGAAAAAATAGGAATTCAGCATGGCACGGGGAGTGAAACAAAAAGATAAGCAAAAATCATTCTTTGATTTTTTCAAACGTAAACAAGAAAATAATGGTGCTGAAAATCAAGAAGAGAAAGCAAGTTATCTCCCAAAACGCTTTTATTTCATTTTGGGGGGGGTAGGTATTGCTGTTTTTGCACTGGTTTTTCAAGCCGTTGTGGTGCAAGTCATTCATTCCCCTCGCTTAATTAAAGAAGCAAACAACCGCTCTCTACGCACCATTGAATTACCTTTCACACGTGGGAGTATTTTAGATCGAAACGGTAAATTTTTATCGGTTAGTGCTCCGATGTATTCTATTACCATCGACCCACGCGAATATTTTGATAGCAAGATTAAACGTTCTGAAGAAACCTTGATCGCTCTTGCCATTGAAACGGGGAGTTCCAAAAGCAAGATAGTCAAAAGTATTCAACAATTTTTAGATAAAAAGAACCTTTCTGCTGAAAAAGTGGATGTTGATCCTCGTGCTATTTTGAATACGCAAGATCCAAAATATTGGACATTGCTTTCAGAATCTACAGGCATTTCACCTGAAAAATTAGTAGAGGTGAGGCAAAATCCAAATTCGTATTTTGTTCAGTTAGAAAATGCTGAAGCCAAATTAGAGCGAGATAAATGGCAAGCCTTCGCAAAAAGTGTAAAAGTGCCTTATAACGAAATGATGGAGCGCCTATATAAGGCTCATCGTCAACGTTTTATCTATTTAGCACGCCACGAAACAGAAAGTATTGCCCGTTATGCACAAGAGTTAAAATTAGATGCGATAGTCTTACGTGAAGAATCTCGCCGTTTTTACCCGTTAGTAGAAGAGGCTTCGCAGCTCATTGGCTTTACCGATATTGACGATAAACACGGCTCAGAAGGGCTTGAACGTAGCTTTGATACTTTACTCATTGGTAAAAGCGGTAAACAGGTTATTCGTAAAGATGCCCGTGGCAATATTATTGAGAATATTCGTGATGAGAAAGAGTACAACCCGCAAGATGTGGTGCTAAGTATCGACCAAGACTTGCAGTCGATGGTTTATCGTGAAATCAAAAATGCAGTAAAAGAGAATAATGCGATTTCAGGCACGGCAGTGTTGGTCGATGTACAAACGGGAGAAGTTTTAGCCATGGCAAATGCACCGTCCTTCAATCCGAATAACCGTGCCGAATTTAAACCTGAGTTGATGCGTAATCGTGCGATTACCGATACATTCGAGCCAGGTTCAACGGTAAAACCTTTCACGGTTTTAACCGCTTTACAAAACGGCGTAACCTACCGTGATGAAGTGATTAACACACATCCATTTGTGGTAAATGGACACACCATCCGCGATGTGGCACCGCGTGATAGCCTCTCGATTACGGGTATCTTACAGAAATCAAGTAACATCGGGGTGAGCCGTTTAGCGTTGCGTATGCCTTCTACCGCACTGGTTGATACTTATAGCAAAGTTGGTTTTGGTAAAGATACAGGTTTAGGCTTGGGCGAACAGCGCGGCACTAATGGTGACCGCAAACGTTGGTCAGATATTGAACGAGCGACCTTGGCTTATGGCTATGGCTTGAATGTTACCCCGCTTCAACTAGCTCGTGCTTATGCAACCCTTGGCAGCTTCGGCATTTATCGCCCACTTTCAATAACCAAAGTGGATCCACCTGTGATTGGCGAACGTGTATTGCCTGAGAAAATTACCCGTGATGTGGTACATATGATGGAAAGTGTTGCCCAAAAAGGCGAAGGCGGAGCCCGTGCAATGGTTGATGGTTACCGTGTGGCGGTCAAAACAGGGACAGCACGTAAGCTCGAAAAAGGGCAATATGTAGAAAAATACCTCGCTTATACCGCAGGTCTTGCCCCAGCAAGTAACCCGCGTTTTGCATTGGTGGTGTTGGTTAATGAACCAAGCAAAGACAAATATTATGGTGGTGCGGTTTCCGCTCCTGTGTTCTCACAAATTATGGGCTATACGCTAAAAGCGTATAATATTAAACCAGATAACCTAACAGAATAAGCCGAATAATGAAACGATTACTCACCTTTTTCCCTCAATTGCAAGATAACGTGCAAATTTCACCGCTTGCAAAAATGACGCTCGATTCCCGCAAAGTGGGCAACGGCGATCTGTTTATTGCCTTAAAAGGGCATAATGTGGATGGCAGAACCTTTATTCCCAAAGCGATTGAACAAGGTGTAAGCCTGATTTTGGCGGAAGCAGACGAAGGCGTGCAAGCGGTAGAAATTGCAAAAGATTTTACAAATTCGACCGCTTGTGTGTTGAATGTGCCCCATTTAGCAAAACGTCTTTCTGAAATTGCTGGGGCATTTTATGGCAACGCAAGCGAAAAATTAACGTTAGCGGGCATTACCGGCACAAATGGCAAAACGACAACAGCTCAGTTATTAGCACAATGGCATAATTTACTGGGTGGCAAATCTGCTGTGATGGGCACGATTGGTAATGGCTTATTTGGGCAAGTTCAAGAAGCGGCTAACACCACAGGCTCTGCAGTTGAAATTCAACAAAATCTTGCAAACTTTATTACGCTTGGTGCTGATTTTTGTGCGATGGAAGTGAGTTCTCACGGTTTAGTGCAGTATCGTACGGAAGCATTACAATTTGATTTGGCAATGTTTACTAATTTGAGTCGAGATCACCTTGATTATCATCACACAATGGAAGAGTACTCTGCGGCAAAATTCCGTTTATTTAGTGAGCTTAATACTAAGGCTAAGGTGTTAAACGCCGATGATGAAACGGGTGCAGATTGGTTAGCCAAATTGCCTGATGCCGTTGCAGTGAGCGTAAATCCTGATTTTCAAACTTCACACCGATATGTTAAAGCGACTCGTGTTACGTTTACCTTACAAGGTGCGACCACTGAATTTGAATCAAGCTGGGGCAATGGTACTTTACATAGCCAGTTAATTGGAGAATTTAATGTCGCCAATTTACTGCTAGCATTAGCCGGCTTGTTAGCGCTTGGTCATGATTTGCAAAAATTAGTTGAAACTGCACCGCTTCTTAAAGGCGTGGCTGGAAGGATGGAGTGTGTGACTGCGGAAAATCGCCCGCTGGTGTTGGTTGATTATGCCCACACGCCAGATGCTTTAGAAAAAGCATTACAAGCTGCAAGACTTCACACTGAAGGCGAACTCTACTGTATTTTTGGCTGTGGGGGCGATCGTGATGCGGGTAAGCGTCCAATGATGGCAAAAATTGCTGAACAGCTTGCAGATCGTGTGATTGCGACAGATGATAATCCGCGTACTGAAGATAATCAGAACATTATGGCAGATATTCTTAAGGGCTTTGAGAATATTGGTATTGTTCAAGTCATTCATGATCGCGAACAAGCGATTAAAACTGCCATTCTGCAAGCAAAACCGCAAGATGTGATTTTGATTGCTGGCAAAGGACATGAAGATTACCAAATTATTGGCACAACTAAGCATCATTTTTCGGATCAGGAAGTGGCTAGGAAGTATTTGTAGGACAATCCCCCTCTTTGCTAAAGAGGGGGCTGATCTCTAAGCATTGAATTTTAATGAAGAAAATAACTGCCCCAGTGGGGCAAATTTATGCGTAACCTAGGGCAACAGCCCTAGGAGGAAAATAATGATAAAACAAACAACCCAACAAATCGCCGAAATCCTTCATGCAAGGCTGTTTGGTAATGGTAATGTAACGGTAACGACAGTCAGTACCGATACGCGACAAGCGGTCGAAAATGGCTTATTTTTTGCATTAAAAGGCGAAAAATTTAATGCACATGATTATGCAGAAAAAGCGGTAGGACAAGGCTGTGTAGCACTCGTTGTTGAGCGTGAATTGCCGATTGCTGTGCCGCAAATTATTGTGGCGGATACACGATTAGCTTTAGGTGAATTAGCGAAATGGCTAAAAAGCACATTGAATCCTAAAACGGTTGCCATGACTGGCTCATCGGGTAAAACAACCGTGAAAGAGATGACGGCAAAAATCTTGCAAAAAACGGCCGCTTGTGAAGAGGATGTGCTTTATACTTTCGGCAATCTGAACAATGATTTAGGCGTACCGATGACTTTATTACGTCTAACAGAACAGCATAAATTTGCAGTCATCGAACTTGGTGCAAATCATATCGGCGAAATCGCTTATACTACTGCGATTGCACAACCCGATGCTTGCTTAGTGAATAATGTCGCCTCTGCTCACTTAGAGGGCTTTGGCTCGATTGAAGGTGTTGCAGCTGCAAAAGGCGAAATTTATCGAGGCCTAAAAGAAAACGGTAAAGCGATTATTAACCAAGCTTTTTATTATCCGCAATGGCGTAAAGAAATTGGTGATCATGAATTGCAATCTTTTAGCTATACCGCCTCAGACCAAGATTCTTATGCGGATTTTTGGGCAGAAAACGTTTCACTTAATTTAAACGGCTCAACTTTCATTTTGCATGCCTTTGAAGAGGAAATTGAAATCAATTTGCCTTATTTAGGTGCACATAACGTTTCTAATGCTTTAGCAGCAACTGCGTTAGCGATGGCAGTTGGTGCAAGTTTAGCGGATGTTAAAGCTGGGCTTGAACAGCGTTCACAAGTGAAAGGCCGTTTATATCCTGTTGAAATTAACGAGCACTGTTTGCTGATTGATGATACTTACAATGCGAATGTTGATTCGATGAAATCAGCGATTTCTGTGCTGAAAAATTACCCTGCATTTCGTATTTTGGCGGTAGGTGATATGGCAGAACTTGGCAAAGAGAGTACGCAATGCCATCAAGAAGTTGCAGATTTTGCTCAACAGGCAGGGTTAGATTTAATTGTCTCTTTTGGCAAAGAAAGTGCAGTGATTAGTGCTAATGCACAGCATCATTTTACCGATAAGCAAACCATGAGCAATTTCTTGCTACCGATTATTTCGCAAAAAATTGTAGAAAAACAACCGCTTGTTTTATTGGCGAAAGGCTCTCGTCGTCAGAAAATGGAAGAATTAATTGAAATGTTATCCCAGTCTATTTCCTGTACATTTGGAGTCTACAGTGGAAATTGAGCAAGAACTTATTAAGTTAGAAAAAGAACTTAACACTGCACTGGATGAATTAGACTCAATTGATGAGCAATATTTTTTAGCCTTTAATAAATTAAGTGAGCTAATTGAAAAAGCAAATAAAATAGGAGATTATGATCTTGCTTATGAGCAGACATATATAGTAGAAGAATATGAACGCCTTAAAGAAATAAGCCAAAGTAATGCTGAGGAAATGTATGCTCTTCTTTTATATAAAAGGAGTTGTTTAGCACAAAGAAATTTAAATGATGAAGAAAATATGAGTTTCAATCAATATTTTCTATCTTGGAAATTAAATAAAAATAAATAGAGGTTTGTTATGTTAGTTTGGCTTGCTGAATATCTTGTTCAGTTTAATACGGCGTTTAATGTCGTGTCTTATATTACTTTCCGTTCCATTATGGCGTTATTAACAGCCATGGGTATCGGGCTTTGGATTGGGCCGGAAGTAATTCGCCGTTTGCAATTGCTCAAATTTGGGCAAGAAGTGCGTAACGACGGACCTGAAAGCCACTTCAAAAAACGCGGCACGCCAACCATGGGCGGGGTGATGATTTTAGCCTCTATCGGCATCAGCACCTTTTTGTGGGCAGATCTTCGCAACAGCTATGTTTGGTTTGTGTTGTTTGTTTTATTTGGTTATGGGATCGTCGGTTTTGTGGACGATTATTGGAAAATCAAACGTAAAAATACAGATGGTTTGATCGCCCGCTGGAAATACTTCTGGTTGTCGGTTATTGCCTTAGTAGCAGTTTTCGGCATTTATGCGGTTGGCAAAGATACCGCCGCCACCCAGCTGGTTGTGCCATTCTTCAAAGACTTTATGCCACAACTTGGCATCTTCTTCATCATTCTTTCTTACTTCGTGATTGTCGGCACCAGTAACGCTGTGAACCTGACTGACGGCTTAGATGGCTTGGCAATCGTGCCAACCATTATGGTGGCAAGTGCATTCGCCTTAATCGCGTGGGCAACAGGGAACTACAATTTCGCACAATACTTACACATTCCATTTATCCAAAATGCAGGCGAGTTAGTGATTTTATGTACTGCTATTGTCGGCGCAGGTTTAGGTTTCTTATGGTATAACACCTATCCAGCACAAGTGTTTATGGGAGATGTGGGCTCACTTTCATTAGGTGGCGCATTAGGCACTATCGCAGTACTGGTTCGTCAAGAGCTATTATTAGTTGTGATGGGCGGTGTATTTGTTGTGGAAGCGTTATCCGTTATTCTCCAAGTGGGATCTTATAAACTTCGTCAAAAACGTATTTTCCGCATGGCGCCAATTCATCACCACTTTGAATTAAAAGGCTGGCCGGAACCGCGTGTTATTGTTCGTTTCTGGATTATTACTTTAATGCTGGTGTTAATTGGCTTGGTAACATTGAAATTACGTTAAGGTCAGTTGAGTAGGCTTTTTTCCACCAAAATATGATGAAAAATCAAAGGTGGGATAAAGCCTATTTTATCAATGGATAAGCAGTTAGCCATAGCGATGTGAAAAACAAGCGGGCAGATTTCGTAAAACTTTTGCAAAAGGAGGTGTAATGAAAAATAAAACGCTTTTGGTTTATACAGGTGTTGATCTCAATATGATGATTGCGGAAGGCGGATCGGGATATTGGAAATTAGGCGCTTCTTCTCTTCAAAAAGTGGAATACTTGATTGCTTGTAAAAATTACACCAAAGATTGGGCAGTATCGGACAAAAATATCCCACAAGGCACAGCGTTTTTCATTGCTAAAGTGGCGGGATTTCAAAAAATGTTAGATGGGCAATATGAAGGCAGATATTTAATTACTTTCTCTGAATATGCAGAAATTCGTATTCCCAAAGCATGGCAAAAAATTTGTATAAGAGGGTTACCTGCTGCGCGTTATTTTACTACGAATGATGTTTTGGCGGATTTAGTTATTGAACCCTCAAAACTCGCTTGGAAATCGTTTATTCCTGCTAAAAACGCAAGCCCGCAGAGATAGTTATTTATACGCCCTAGCTTGCGGATAGCAGGGAAAGTAAGACAACAAAAAGAGAATAAAAAAATGCAAAACCAATACGAAAATAAAACAGTAACAATTATAGGCTTAGGTAAAACGGGCTTATCTTGTGTCGATTTTTTTGCAGATAAAAATGCGAAAGTACAAGTGATTGATACCCGCGAGAAACCAGCTGGGGTGGAACAATTATCAAAAGAAATTCCATTACATACAGGCGGATTAAATCTTGAGTGGTTGCTCAATTCCGATTTAATCGTGATTAGCCCGGGGCTTGCATTGGCAACGCCAGAAATTCAGCAAGCGATTAACGCAGGCGTAGAAGTGGTGGGCGATATTGAGCTGTTTTGCCGTGAGGCAAGCGTGCCAATTATTGCGATCACAGGCTCGAACGGTAAAAGTACGGTCACAACCTTGGTGACCGAAATGGCAAAGCAAGCGGGTATTAAAGTCGGAATGGGCGGCAATATCGGCGTGCCTGCATTAAGCCTGTTAAATGGTGATTATGCACTTTATGTATTAGAGCTTTCAAGCTTCCAACTTGAAACGACTTCTTCGCTCAAGGCGGTTGCGGCAACTGTACTGAATGTGAGTGAAGATCATATGGACCGATATGATTCAATTGCTGATTACCGTGCAGCAAAACTTAAAATTTATAACAATGCAGAAAATGTCATTGTGAATGGCGAAGATCCCCAAACGTATCCTGAACAAGCGGTTAAAAAATTGATTCGTTTTGCAGAACACAATGCAGAATATAGCTTGCGAAATGGCGTACTTTATGCAGAAGAGACGGCGATTATTGGGACAAAACAGATGTTAATTCGTGGGCGTCACAATGAGATGAATGCGTTAGCTGCCATGGCGTTGGCTGATGCGGCGGGTATTTCTCGCGAAGGCATTGTGAAAGCATTGCAAGTCTACGGTGGTTTAGCACACCGCTTCCAAGCTGTGCCAACTCATGATGGCGTGCGTTGGGTGAACGATTCCAAAGCGACTAATGTGGGCAGCACAGTGGCAGCACTGAACGGCTTAGAGGTAGCGGGCACGCTCTATTTATTATTAGGCGGAGACGGTAAAGCAGCAGATTTTTCAGAATTGAAACCGTTAATCAACAAACCGAATATCGTTTGCTACTGCTTCGGGCAAGATGGGGCAGCATTGGCGAAACTCTCTAGCCAAAGTGTGTTGGTAGAGACGATGTATGAAGCGGTGGAAAAAATCCGCCCGCAGTTAAAACAAGGCGATATGGTGTTGCTTTCTCCTGCTTGTGCAAGCTTAGATCAGTTCAAAAACTTTGAACAACGTGGTGATATTTTTATGGCGTTAGCACGAGGGGAAGAGATTTAATGTGGCAACGATTGAAAACTACTTGGGATAATTTCTTTCGAATTACTCCAAGTGATTCACTTTATGATCGCACATTGTTGTGGATTTATGTGAGCTTACTAAGCATTGGTTTGATTGCGGTGAGTTCTGCATCTATTCCTGTAAGTTGGCGTTTGCATAATGAAGCTTTTCATTTTGCTATCATGGATGGGGCTTATATTTTAGTCTCTCTTTGCATTTTTGCGTTTTTTGTTCAACAACCAATGAGTCGTTGGGAAAAATACAACATCTGGATTTTTTTTATTTCATTACTTTTATTGGCATTAGTTATTCCTTTGGGTAAAGAAATTAATGGAGCAAAGCGCTGGATCTCGTTTGGGCCTATCACTTTCCAAGCATCAGAACTAGCTAAATTAGCTCTGATTTGTTATTTTTCAAGTTTCTATGTTCGCCGTTATGATGAGCTTAAAAAAGAAACATTGAGTGCTTGGCGCCCAGCGGTAGTAATTGCTATTTTTATTGCCATTTTAAGTGTACAATCTGACCTTGGTAGCATCATTATTATTAGTGTAATTGCGTTTGGGATGCTTTTTATTATGGGGGCAAAATTTGCACAATTTATTGCGGTAGCTATTGTTGCGACAGTTGGAATAACGAGTTATATCTTATTTTCTGAATATCGAATGAAGCGGATTAGGGCCTATTTCGATCCTTTCGTTGATGTTTATGGAGATGGTTTCCAATTGGCTAACTCTCAAATGGCATTTGGACAAGGAGAAATTTTAGGACGAGGATTGGGCAATTCAATTCAAAAATTGGAGTATTTACCTGAAGCTCATACAGACTTTATTACTGCAGTAATTGGTGAAGAGTTTGGTTTAGTTGGAACTACTTTTTTAATTTTTCTATTTATCTGTTTAGTAACAAGAACTATAAAAATTAGCCGAGAATCTTTACAAATGGAAGAACGCTTTAAAGGTTTTTTTGCTTTTGGCATTGCACTTTGGTTTTTACTACAAGGTGTAATTAATTTAGGAGGGGCTTTGGGCTTGATTCCCTCAAAAGGTTTAACCTTCCCTTTTGTCAGTTATGGTGGCTCAAGTATGGTTATTCTTTCCATTGCGATGGCCGTTTTAATACGGATTGACCACGAAAATCGATTGGAAAGAATTGGTTATACCCGTGCGAAGGGAAATTGAGTTTAAGCGGTCGATTTTGTGAAAAAATTTACAAAATTGACCGCTTTCTTTTTCCGAAAAAGTATAAATTCTTGTAGAATATTGAGAATTTTTTCTTTACAACAGAAAATTATCCCAAAAATAAAGCAAAAAAGAGAATATCAATGGCAAAAAAATTATTAGTGATGGCAGGTGGAACAGGGGGGCATGTATTTCCCGCGATTGCCGTTGCACGCGAATTACAGCAACAAGGGTGGGAAATTTGTTGGTTAGGCACAAAAGATCGAATGGAAGCAGATCTCGTTCCCAAGCATGGTATTCCGATTGAATTTATCCAAATTTCAGGGCTAAAAGGTAAGGGCGTAAAAGCCTTGCTAACAGCCCCTTTTGCTATTCTAAGAGCGGTGTTGCAAGCATACAAAATCATCAAAAAATTCAAGCCAGATGCGGTGCTTGGGATGGGCGGTTATGTGTCAGGTCCCGGTGGAATTGCGGCAAAACTTTGCGGTGTACCTGTGATTTTACACGAGCAAAATGCGGTAGCGGGGCTAACCAATGTGTGGCTTTCAAAAATTGCTCGCCGTGTGTTGCAAGCCTTTCCGAATGCTTTCCCGAATGCAGAAGTGGTAGGAAACCCTGTTCGCCAAGATTTATTTGAGATTGAAGCACCAGAACAGCGTTTTGCAGAGCGTGATTACCCGATCAACATTTTAGTGATGGGCGGTAGCCAAGGAGCACAAGTGATTAACCAAACTGTCCCCGAAGTGGCGAAAGTGTTGGGCAATCAGGTATTCATTAGCCATCAAGTGGGTAAAGGCAAATTAGCGGGCGTTGAAGAGGTTTATCACGCTACAGGCAATGGCGTGGCAAGCGAGTTTATTGATGATATGAAAGCTGCTTACGAATGGGCGGATTTAGTCATTTGCCGTTCGGGGGCATTAACGGTATGCGAAATTGCTGCCGCGGGTTTGCCTGCTATTTTTGTGCCGTTCCAACATAAAGATAGACAGCAATTTTTAAATGCGGAATATTTGGTGGAAGCGGGGGCAGCTTATGTGATTGAGCAACCCGAATTTACGCCAGAAAAACTGTTAGCGGTGTTAGAGCCGTTGATTGCTGATCGTACTAAATTAACCGAGATGGCAATCAAAGCCAGAGCAAAAGCCACGCCAACTGCTGCAAAACGCGTGGCGGAAGTGATAGTAGAAGAAAGCCACTAATTTAGAGAATATAAAATGAAAAATTTCCAAGATAATATAAAAAAACTCGTGCCTGAAATGCGCCGTGTGAGTCAAATTCACTTTATCGGGATTGGCGGTGCGGGGATGAGCGGTATTGCTGAAGTATTACTGAATGAAGGCTACAAAATCAGCGGTTCAGATATTGCTGATGGTGTGGTTACCAAGCGTCTAGCTGCTGTAGGGGCACATATTTTTATTGGTCACAGTGCGGAAAATATCGCAGGGGCGAGCGTAGTGGTGGCGTCCAGTGCGATTAACGAAGAAAACCCTGAAGTAAAAGCGGCAAAAGAAGCACGTATTCCTGTGATTCAACGTGCGCAAATGTTGGCAGAAATTATGCGTTTTCGCCACGGGATTGCGATTGCGGGCACCCATGGCAAAACCACAACCACTGCAATGATCTCAATGATTTACACTGAAGCTGGCTTAGATCCAACCTTCGTAAACGGTGGTTTGGTAAAATCTGCGGGTAAAAATGCTCACTTAGGTGCAAGCCGTTATTTAGTGGCGGAGGCAGATGAAAGTGATGCGTCATTCTTACATTTACAACCAATGGTTTCTGTTGTCACTAACATCGAGCCAGATCACATGGACACCTACGGTGGCGACTTCGAGAAGATGAAAGAGACTTACGTTAAATTCTTGCGTAACTTGCCTTTCTACGGCTTAGCAGTAATGTGTGCCGATGATGCAACAGTGATGGAAATTGCACCGAAAGTGGGCCGCCAAGTGATCACTTACGGCTTTAGCGAAAATGCGGATTATCGTATTGAAGATTACCAACAAACAGGTTTCCAAGGACACTACACGGTGATTTGCCCGAACGGGGAACGTGTTGAGGTGCTGTTAAACGTACCTGGTCGTCATAATGCTTTAAATGCGACTGCGGCACTTGCGGTTGCTAAAGAAGAAGGCATTGCTAATGAAGCGATTTTAGCTGCACTTGCAGATTTCCAAGGAGCGGGGCGTCGCTTTGACCAATTGGGTTCATTTATTCGCCCAAATGGTAAAGTGATGTTGGTGGATGATTATGGTCACCATCCAACTGAAGTGGACGTAACAATTAAAGCGGCTCGTCAAGGCTGGGAAAATAAACGTATCGTGATGGTGTTCCAACCGCACCGTTATTCTCGTACGCGTGATTTGTTCGATGATTTCGTGCAAGTACTTTCGCAAGTCGATGCGTTAGTGATGTTGGATGTGTATGCGGCAGGCGAATCACCGATTATTGGGGCGGATAGTAAAGCGTTGTGTCGTTCTATCCGTAACTTGGGTAAGGTTGATCCGATTTTAGTGTCGGATACTAGCCAATTAGGTGAAGTTCTCGACCAGATTATTCAAGATGGCGATTTAATTTTGGCACAAGGTGCAGGTAACGTGAGCAAATTGTCGCGTGATTTAGCAGAGAGTTGGAAAGCGTAAGCGGTTGTTTTTGCAATATATTTTGCAAATTACATCGCTTGTAGGGTGGGTTTTCTTGCCCACCAGATATTATAGTGGGCAAGAAAGCCCACCCTATAGAAAATTGAGAATACGATGAGCATTAAAAACGAAAAAATCGCAGTGTTATTTGGTGGCGTTTCGATGGAACGCGAGGTATCGTTAAACTCTGGTGCAGCGGTAACCGAAGCCCTTAAAAGCCTTGGCTATAATGTGGAAGGCATTGATACCAAAGAGTTCCCAATTGAAAAATTAAAAGAAAAAGGGATTCAACGTGTCTTCAACATTTTACACGGTGGTATTGGTGAGAACGGTGTGTTGCAAGGTGCTTTGGAACAGATGGGCATTCCTTACACAGGCTGTGGCGTGATGGCATCAGCAATCACTTTAGATAAATTCCGCACCAAATTATTATGGCAAGCTGTTGGTTTACCGACTGCAGAAATGGTGGTGGTAAAACGCGGACAAGCGATCGATTCTGCGGAAATTATTGCAAAATTAGGCTTACCAGTGTTTGTTAAACCTTCTTGCGAAGGTTCAAGTGTTGGTGTGTTCAAAGTAAAAACCGAAGCAGAATTACAACCTGCAATTGAAGAAGCGTTAAAATTTGACAGCATTGTGTTAGTTGAAGAATTTTTAGCAGGGGCGGAATATTCTGTGCCGGTGTTAGATGGCGAAGTGTTGCCCGCGGTGCAAGTGATTCCAGAGGGTGAGTTTTATGATTACCACGCAAAATATATTTCAGACAACACCCAATATGTTGTGCCAGCGTTAAATGCAGAACGCCAAGCAGAGGTGGCGAAAATCGTGAAACAAGCCTTTGATGTGGTGGGCTGTCGTGGTTGGAGCCGTATTGATGTGATGGAAGATGCAAACGGCAAATTCCGTTTGGTGGAAGTAAATACCTGCCCAGGTATGACAAGCCACAGCATCTTCCCGAAATCGGCAGCAACCGTGGGTTATAGCTTTGAACGTTTAGTTGAACGCGTATTGGAGTTAAGTGCGTAATGGCTAAGTTTGCTCGAAAGAGAAAACCCAATTATTTTCGCCTTGCTAAGGAGCATATCGGTTCGAAGTTACATTTTCTGCCGATGAGTTGGCTCACTTCAATTAAACCATTGATTTTATTATTTTGGTTGATTGTGATTTATACGGTATATGCAAATTGGTCGGTACTTCTTGAGAGTTTGGATAGAACGCCGATTCGTGCTTATGCGTTAACTCATAAAACGCAATTTACAACAAATGCGGATATTCGTGAAACTTTAGCCAAAGAACCTGTTCTAAAAGGATATTTTGCCCAAGATATTCAAGAGGTTAAAGATAAGTTGTTACAACTCTCTTGGGTAAAAGATGTGATTGTGCGAAAATCCTATCCTGATCGCTTAAGTATTAGCCTGGTTGAGCATAAACCTGTAGCCGTGTGGAATAATATTCACTATCTTTCTGAACAAGGGGTTGTATTTAGTTTACCCCCAGAACGGTTTGATAAAACAGGTTTACCGATAATGTTTGGACCTGATGCGGAAAGTAAAGAAGTACTTGAAGCGTGGGGTAAAATTCAAACGGAATTAGCATTTCGCAATTTATCACTTAAATCACTGGCGATGGATAATCGTGGTTCTTGGTCGATTACATTAGCGAATAATATTGAGTTAAGATTAGGACGTGGAGAATGGACGCCAAAAATTGACCGCTTTATGATGATTTTCCCTGAAATTGAGGTGCCAGAAGGACAGCGTTTGGGGTATGTCGATTTACGTTATGAACACGGTGCAGCGGTAGGTTTCTATCCAATACAGAAATAATTAATTGCAAACGAACGAAAATAAAATGACTGATAATATTGATGATGAGGATTACATTGTTGGGTTAGATATTGGGACATCTAAAACAGTTGTTGTCATTGGTGAGACCTTACCTGATGGTGTAATTAGAGTGTTAGGAACTGGAGTTTCTCCTTCAAAAGGGGCAAATCAAGGTGGAATTGTTGATTTAGATGCAGTCGTTCGTGCTATTGATAATGCGATTGCTGAGGCTGAATCAATTGCAAACAATCTTGAAATTTCTGATCTGATTCTGGGTATTTCAGGGGCTCATATTACAGGGCTTAATGAAATGGGGCAGGCGGTTTTAGAGAATGTAGTTACAAAAGAAGACGTGGAAGAAGCGAAATATAATGCAAGCTCTATTCGATTACCTAATGGCTTAGAGATGCTACACATTGTGCCACAAGAGTTTAAAGTAGACCATTTACCGCTGACAAAAAGTCCAATTGGCTTGTCAGGTAATCGTCTCACTGCCTATGTGCATTTAATTGCAGCTCACCAAGATTGGAAACGTAATTTAATTAATGCGGTAGAATCGAATCAGAGATTGTCTGTTGCCAATATTGTTTTTTCGGGATTTGCCTCTGCTTATTCGGTGCTTACTGAAGAGGAAAAAGAGCTTGGTATTTGCTTGATTGATATCGGTGCGGGCACGATGGATGTGGTGGTTTACGTTGATGGTGCATTACGCTTTAGTAAATCATATCCGTTTGGTGGCAATAATGTGACGGATTATCTTGCACAAGTTTTTACGACTTCTCGCAAAGAAGCTGAAACCATCAAGGTTAATTATGGCAGTGCGGTTTCACCACCGACGATGAATGCCGATAAAAAATTCTCGATTTCAGGTTTAGCTGGAGGTGCGCCTCGAATTTATACGAAAGCACACGTTGCAGAAATTACAGCACTTTGTTATAGCGATTTATTTAAGCTTATTAACGAAGATCTGTTAAAATTGCGTCAAAATTTATATCACCAAGGGATAAAACAGGAATTAATTGCGGGTTTTGTTCTTACGGGTGGTGGTTCACAAATAGAAGATATTGTAAAATGTGCAAAAAATGTCTTTAATGCACACGTACGAGTGGGGAACCCTCTTAATATCGCAGGCTTGACCGATTATGTGAATAAGCCACAATATGCAACAGTTTTGGGGCTATTACAATATAATTTTGAGCATCCAGCAGAAAGCAAAAAAACGATAATAAATAATCCAAATGTAGTTGGTATGTTTAAAGGTGTCAAAAAGCAGACTCGTAAAGCAATACGTTGGATTAAGTCAAATTTTTAAATTAAATAAGTTGGCATACGCTTATTTTAGGGAGTAAAGAATGTTCGAACCAGTTTATGAGACAACGCCTGATGCAGTAATTAAAGTTGTTGGCGTTGGTGGCGGTGGCGGTAATGCATTGAACCATATGGTTAGAAGCTGTCAGGAAGATGATATTGGCAGCGTGGAGTTTTTCTCAGTAAATACAGATGCACAAGTATTGCGTTCAAGTGCAGTACGTAATACTGTACAAATTGGTGCAGGTATTACTCATGGTTTGGGGGCTGGTGGCGATCCAAATATTGGCTATCAATCTGCAGAAGAAGACCGTGAAGCATTAACTAATATGTTAAGTGATGCAAGTATGGTATTCATTGCAGCTGGTATGGGGGGCGGTTCTGGTACAGGGGCTTCTCCAGTTATTGCTGAAATTGCAAAAAGTCAGGGTGCTTTAACCGTTGCGATTGTTACTAAACCATTTAATTTTGAAGGTAGAAAACGTTTAAATTTCGCAGAACAAGGCATTAAAGAATTAGCGAAAAATGTAGATGCGTTGATTATTATTCAAAATGAAAAATTACTTAAAGTTTTACCTAAAGGCGTAAAATTTAAGGATGCATTCTCATATGCTGATGATGTTTTGCGTAACGCAGTATTAGGTATTACTGATATGATTACCAAAGAAGGTTTGGTAAACGTAGACTTTAATGACGTGAAAACAGTTATGTCTGGTATGGGACGTTCAATGATGGGAACGGGCATTGCAGAAGGTGAAGGGCGTGCAGAGCGTGCAGCAATGGAAGCAGTGGCAAGTCCGTTATTAGAAGATGTTGATTTATCAGGTGTAAAAGGCGTGTTGATTAATATTTCAGCAGGCGATGACTTAGAGCTAAATGAAGTGGATTCTGTTGTAAAATATATTACTGAAGCAACAGATCCTGATGCAACTATTATTTTCGGTACAACGTTCTATCCTGAAATGGAAGGTAAAATCCGTGTAACATTGGTTGCAACTGGTTTGGGTCAAGCAGAAGAGTTAACCATGCCACGTACAGGTATGTTGCAACAACCACAGCCAGTTGAACAATCTCAGCCAGTACCAAAACCAGTAGGTTATGGGACTCAACAGTCTGTTCAGCCAAACCAGAATTATGGTCATCAGTCACAACCAATAGGCTTTAACCACGCACCACAAAATGCTGGAACAACGCAACAGCCAAGAACAATTGATCCAAACCAAGTGTTCTCACCGAGCTCTATTCCAGGATTTATGCGAAACGGTCGTTAATTTCGATCGCTTGCGAGGAATAAAAAATGATTAAACAAAGAACCCTAAAACAAGCAACCAAAGTTACTGGCATTGGTTTGCACAGTGGCAAAAAAGTGACGCTCACATTGCGTCCTGCCCCTGCTAATACAGGGATTATTTATGCACGAACCGATTTAGAGCCTGCTGTTTACTTCCCAGCAAGTGCAGAATCAATTCGTGATACACAGCTTTGTACTTGTATGATCAACGATGATGGTGTGCGTATTTCAACTGTTGAACACTTAAATGCGGCGATGGCAGCATTAGGTTTAGACAACCTTATCGTGGAAGTTGATGCCCCTGAAATTCCAATTATGGATGGCAGTGCAAGTCCGTTTATCTATCTTTTCTTAGATGCGGGTATCGAAGAGCAAAATGCTCCAAAAAAATTCATCCGCATTAAAGAAACCGTACGTGTGGAAGAGGGCGATAAATGGGCAGAAATCAGACCTTATGCAAATGGCTTAAAATTAGATTTCACCATTGATTTCAATCACCCGATGATTAGCAAAGATGTACGCCATTTTGCGATGGATCTTTCAGCCGAAAATTTCATTCAGCAAATTAGCCGTGCAAGAACCTTTACTTTTATGAAAGATGTGGAATATCTCCAATCAATTGGTTTAGCACTAGGCGGTAGCTTAGATAATGCCATCGTGTTAGATGATTACCGCATTTTGAATGAAGATGGCTTACGCTATAAAGATGAATTGGTAAAACATAAAATGCTTGATTCTATCGGCGATCTCTTTATGTGCGGTTACAACATCTTAGGCGATTTCAGAGCCTATAAATCGGGCCATGGTGTAAACAATAAATTACTCCGTGCTGTGCTTGTGAATGAAAATGCGTGGGAATTTGTCACTTTCGAAGACAAAGAAACCGTGCCACAAGGTTATCGCTTAAAAGATCTTGTTTTTATTTAGTATAGTAGGGTGTGTGGATTGAAAAATCCACGCACGCTTTTCTATATTGACGTGCGTGAAATGAATTTCACACACTCTACAAGCGATCGAATTTATAGAACAATTTGCAAATATCATACAAACCGCTACAATGCGGTTAATTTTTTATATAAACAAAGGATCATTTTTAATGAAAATTACTAAAAACGTAGTACCAAGTATTGCTTACCAAGTACGTACTCAAGATGGCGTATTAGTGGATGAAGCACCTGTGAACCAACCGCTAGAATACTTACACGGTCACAACAATCTTGTTGAAGGCTTAGAAAAGGCATTAGAAGGTAAAGCGGTTGGCGATACTTTTGAAGTGCGTGTAAGCCCAGAAGAAGGCTACGGCGAATACAACGAAAATATGGTACAACGTGTGCCGAAAGATGTATTTATGGGCGTAGAGGAATTAGAAGTAGGTATGCGTTTTATCGCAGATACTGACTTAGGTCCATTGCCTGTTGTGATCACTGAAGTGGATGGCGATGAAGTAGTGGTTGATGGTAACCATATGCTCGCAGGTCAAGAATTACTCTTCTCTGTAGAAGTAGTGGGTACACGGGAAGCAACTTTAGAAGAGATTGCACACGGTCACATTCATTCTGGTCACGAACACGGTTGTGGCTGTGGTGGTCACGACAGCGATGAAGAAGAAGGTCACGGCTGCTGTGGCGGTGGTCATCACCATCATCACGATCACGGACACAATCATGGTGGCTGTGGTTGTGGTGGACACTAATTAACTAATTGCAATGGGGCGTGCTAAACACGCCCTTTTCGACTATCTAACCCTTTCAATCCCTGCCTTTGGGAAGATCATTAAAATCAATCATATGACACAACAAATCCAATCGAATACGGACTATCTCCGCACTATTCTTAGTTCCAATATTTATGATCTCGCTCAAGTCACGCCATTACAAAAAATGGACAAGCTCTCTTCACGATTAAAAAATAATATTTTCATCAAACGTGAAGATCGCCAGCCGGTGCATAGCTTTAAGCTACGCGGAGCATTTGCGATGATTTCTAATCTTTCTAAAGCTCAAAAAGAAGCAGGTGTAATTGCTGCTTCTGCGGGTAACCACGCGCAAGGTGTCGCGCTTTCAGCGAAACATTTAGGCTTACGTGCCTTAATTGTGATGCCACAAAATACGCCAAGTATTAAAGTGGATGCGGTGCGTGGTTTTGGTGGAGAAGTATTGCTTTATGGTGCGAACTTTGACGAAGCCAAAGCCAAAGCACTTGAGCTTTCGAAAGAGTTGAATATGACCTTTATCCACCCATTTGATGCTCCAGCCGTGATTGCAGGGCAAGGCACAATCGCGATGGAACTCATTCAACAACGTTCCGATCTGAACCGCATTTTTGTGCCTGTTGGCGGTGGTGGTTTGATCGCAGGGATCGCAGTGTTGGTGAAACAGCTTTTACCTGAAATTCAAGTCATTGGGGTGGAATCCAAAGACTCTGCTTGTTTATATCACGCATTAAAAGCGGGCCAGCCTGTCGATTTAGATCATGTGGGTTTATTCGCAGACGGTATTGCGGTAAAACGCATTGGCGATGAAACTTTCCGCATTTGTAAACAATATGTCGATGATGTTGTCTTAGTTGATAACGATGAAATTTGTGCAGCATTGAAAGATATTTTTGAAAACGTGCGTGCGGTGGCAGAACCTTCGGGTGCAACCTCGCTTGCAGGCTTGAAAAAATATGTGAAAAAGCACGGCATCGAAGGAGAAAATCTCGCTTGCGTGCTCTCAGGGGCAAACCTGAATTTCCATACCTTGCGTTTTGTGTCTGAGCGTTGCGAAATTGGCGAAAAACGTGAAGCCTTATTAGCGGTAACCATTCCAGAGCAGAAAGGCAGCTTCTTAAAATTCTGCCAAATTCTGGGTAGCCGGGCGGTGACAGAATTTAACTACCGCCACGCAGATGATGCCAATGCGTGCATTTTCGTAGGTGTTCGTATTTCTGGCAGCCAAGAAAAAGCGGAAATTCTCGAAGAGCTTCGCCAAAATGGTTACGATGTGAGCGATTTATCAGATGATGATATCGCTAAAACCCACGTACGTTATATGATCGGTGGCAGACCTGCTAGTATTCAAAACGAAAAGCTCTATCGCTTTGATTTCCCTGAGCAAAAAGGGGCATTGCTTACATTCTTGCAAGCCTTAACTGATTGGGATATTTCGTTGTTCCACTACCGTGCACATGGTGCGGACTACGGTGATATTTTAGCCGCATTCCCTATGGCTGCAGGCTCAGAAGCAGAATTAACCAAACATTTAGAACAATTAGGCTATCGCTACCAAGACGTAAGCGACAGCTTGGCTTATCAATACTTTTTAAAATAAGGAACATTTATGGCTCGCAAATATTTCGGTACAGATGGTGTACGCGGTGAAGTCGGTAAATTCCCGATTACCCCAGAATTTGCGTTAAAACTCGGCTGGGCAGCAGGTAAAGTGCTTGCCACCCAAGGCACGAAAAAAGTGATTATTGGTAAAGATACCCGTATTTCTGGCTATATGCTGGAATCTGCGCTTGAAGCGGGATTAACCGCAGCGGGTTTATCTGCGGTATTCGTCGGCCCAATGCCAACCCCTGCGATTGCTTATTTAACCCGCACTTTCCGTGCGGAAGCGGGCATCGTGATTTCAGCGTCTCACAATCCATACTACGACAACGGGATCAAATTCTTCTCATCCGTGGGTGAAAAATTACCTGATGAAGTGGAAGAAGCGATCGAAGCGATGTTAGATGAGCCGATGGATTGTGTTGACTCTGCAAACCTTGGTAAGGCGAGCCGTATCAACGATGCGGCAGGTCGTTACATTGAATTTTGTAAAGCAGGTTTCCCATCTGAATTAAGCTTAGACGGCTTAAAAATCGTGGTGGATTGTGCGAACGGGGCAACCTATCATATCGCACCAAACGTAATGCGTGAGTTAGGGGCTGATGTGATCGAAATTGGTACTCGTCCGAACGGTTTAAACATCAACGAAAAATGCGGGGCAACGGACATTAAAGCACTTCAAAAAGTGGTGAAAGAGTCGGAAGCAGACATTGGTTTAGCTTACGATGGCGATGGCGACCGCATTATGATGGTAGACCACTTAGGCAACAAAGTGGATGGCGACCAAATTCTGTTTATTTTGGCGCGTGAAGCTTTACGTGCGGGCAAATTAAAAGGCGGCGTAGTGGGTACATTAATGAGCAATATGAGCTTAGAGCTTTCATTAAAAGAACTTGCCATCCCATTCGTGCGTGCCAATGTGGGTGACCGCTATGTGCTTGAGCAATTAAAAGAGAAAGGCTGGAAACTGGGCGGTGAAAACTCAGGGCACATCATCGTGTTAGACAAAAACACCACGGGAGATGGTATTGTTGCCTCGCTTGAAGTGTTGGCGGCAATGGTAAAACACAACCTGACCTTAAACGAACTAGCAAAAGCTGTGCCACTTTTCCCACAAGTGTTAATTAACGTTCGCTTCGCAGGCGGTGAAAACCCACTCAATAGCGAAGAAGTAAAAGCTGTTGCAAAATCAGTAGAAGAACGCTTAGCAGGAAAAGGACGTATCTTGTTACGTAAATCAGGTACAGAACCGCTTATTCGTGTGATGGTAGAGTGTGAAGATGCAACATTAGCACAAAGCTGTGCAGAAGAAATTGCGGAAGTGGTGAAACGCAACTAATCTTTTCATAAAAAATAAGCGGTGGATTTTGTAAAACAAATTGCAAAATCCACCGCTTACCTTTAATAACTCACAATCATATTTAAGTCTAATTCTTGCCCCTGTTTATTAACATCGAATGTCGTACCGAAAATAACCGAAGTTGTTTCAGAAACTTCTGCCGTGACCCCTTCGATAATGGTATGGATATTGGAAAACTCAAAATCTTCGCCAATTACCATATTAAGCAATATTCCTTTTACCTGATCTAAGGCGATAGATTTACTAGAGAGCTGTTTTAATACCCTCTCTATAGCTTCTTCGGGATGTGTTGATTCAATATAAATCACATGGTTTTGTTGACCACATTCAATTAACACATGCCTAATATCTGTAAAATCCGTCATAACAAGACCGTATCCGCCAATCATTTTTATCATTGATATAAGCGTTTGGATACATAATTCAGGCGAAGTTTCACAGATAAAACAGCTATCGGCTTGAGGCTCTTGAACTGGTGAAGCACAACCAATCACAAAAATGGTGCTTGAGGTAGCAGAGCGAATTTTTACCCATTCCGTTTCAGTGAGATTATCAGCAATAACAAAAGTTATAAAGTTATCAGACAGATCTGTAACCTCTTCTAGCTTTAAGATATTAAAATCCACGTTTCCTATGGGCGAAGCTAAATTATTGACCACTTTATTGCCAAATTCGCCTTTAATGATAAGTGAGCTAAAATAATCATATTGTTCTTGAAAAATTGTCTTAAACATTTTTATTCTCCTATTGATTTAAACTGTGTGGAGTATAACGAAATAAAGCGACAAATTATGTCGTATTCGATAAAAAATTTTCAAATGACTTATGAAAAATTACCGCTTGATTTAGCCTGCTCTTTGGCACACAATGAGACCAATTTTTATCTTTAAAGCAATATGATAGGAAAACGTAATGAACCAACAAGAAATGAAGAAAATTGCGGCGAAAGCGGCACTGAAATTTGTGACACCAGATACTATCGTTGGCGTGGGTAGCGGTTCAACCGTGAATTGCTTTATTGATGAATTAGCTTCAATGAAAGATGAAATTAAAGGCGCAGTGGCGGCATCTAAAGCTTCAGAAGAGCGATTACGTGCGTTGGGCATTGAAGTGTTTAGTGCTAATGACGTTGTGGAATTAGATGTGTATATCGATGGTGCAGATGAAATTACCCCGCAAGGTGCAATGATCAAAGGCGGCGGGGCAGCATTAACCCGTGAAAAAATTGTGAGTTCTTTGGCGAAAAAATTTATTTGTATCGTGGATAGCTCAAAACAAGTCGATGTGCTTGGTTCAACTTTCCCATTGCCAGTGGAAGTGATTCCGATGGCACGTTCTTATGTGGCTCGTCAGTTAGTCGCACTTGGCGGTTCTCCTGAATGGCGTGAAGGCGTGGTAACGGATAACGGCAATGTGATTTTAGATGTACATCACTTTAAAATTCTTGAACCGCTGAAAATGGAACACTCCATCAACAATATCGCAGGTGTGGTCACCAACGGTATTTTTGCACAACGTTTCGCGAACGTTACGATTGTTGGCACGCCTGAAGGGGCAAAAATTATTGAATAAGGTCAAGCGGTGGATTTTTGCAAATGTTTTGCGAAATCGCACCGCTTTTTGTTTTTCACTTTAAACACAACATAAGGAATAACTATGGCTAAAGTTTCTCTCGACAAATCAAAAATCAAATTCTTATTACTCGAAGGCGTGCACCAAAACGCACTGGATGTATTAAAAGCGGCAGGTTACACCAACATTGAGTATCACAAAAAAGCCCTAGATGGTGAAGAGCTTATCGAAGCAATTAAAGATGCTCACTTTGTGGGAATTCGCTCGCGTACACACTTAACCAAAGAGATTTTAGAGCACGCACAAAAATTAGTAGCGGTAGGATGTTTCTGTATTGGTACTAACCAAGTAGATTTAGAGGAAGCGAAACGTCGTGGTATTCCTGTGTTTAATGCACCGTTCTCAAATACCCGCTCTGTGGCGGAATTAGTATTGGCAGAAATTATTTTGTTAATGCGTCAAGTGCCCAAAGCGAATATGGAAGTGCATCGTGGCGTATGGAACAAATCGGCTGCAGGTGCAAATGAAGTGCGTGGTAAAAAATTGGGTATCATCGGCTATGGTCATATCGGCTCACAATTGAGCGTGATTGCCGAAGCAGTGGGGATGCAAGTTTACTTCTACGATATCGAAAATAAATTGCCATTGGGTAATGCACAACAAGTGGCAAGTTTAGAAGAGTTGCTTTCAAGCTGTGATGCGATTTCATTACACGTGCCAGAAAATGCCTCAACCAAAAATCTAATGAGTGCGGAACGCATTGCCCAATTAAAAGATGATGCGATTTTAATCAATGCCGCACGCGGTACAGTAGTGGATTTGGATGCGTTAGCGGCTCGTTTAGAAGCGAATACCTTACGTGGTGCAGCGATTGACGTATTCCCTGTTGAACCAGCATCAATCAACGATCCGTTTGAATCGCCATTACGTAAATTTGACAACGTTATCTTAACGCCACACATTGGTGGTTCAACGGCGGAAGCTCAAGAAAACATCGGTACAGAAGTGGCAAATAAATTTGTGAAATACTCCGACAACGGCTCAACCCTATCGGCAGTAAACTTCCCAGAAGTATCACTTCCTGCCAACAATAATGCGAAACGTTTATTACACATCCACCAAAACAAACCAGGTATTTTAAACAAAATCAACCAAGTGTTTGTGGATCAAAACGTGAATATCGCAGGCCAATATTTACAAACAGATCCAGAAATTGGTTATGTGGTGATTGATGTTCAGCTTGAAGATAGCTCAGAAGCATTAAAACGCTTGAAAGAGATTGACGGCACAATTAAGGCACGTGTGCTTTACTAACATAAAACGTGAAAATGGTCAGGTTTTGCCTGACCATTTTTTATGTCTGCACTTTACTAAATTTACGGTTTTTAGAACTCACTCGAAAAATAATTTTTGCTAATTTGGTAAAGTAAATAGCGGAGGGTGTATGAATAGATTAGATTTCCGCTGTTTTCATTGCGATCACAAATTAGCAATTGCAGATCATGGCTTTTGTAGTCGTTGCATTAAACTTTTAGCGTGTTCGCCTTACTGTGGGCATTGTGGCAGTTTGTTGGCAGAAAATGCACTATCTTGCGGGGAATGCTTGCGAAATGAGCCGAAATGGCAAAGAATGGTGCAAATTTCAGTATATAAAAAACCGCTTGCAGATTGGATTCATCGTTTTAAGTTTCATCAGCAATATTGGTTAGATAAGCCATTAGCACGATTGCTGTTGTTAGCGGTGAAACAGGCTCAACGGGAGCATGGTTTGGCACTCCCAGAAGCAATTTTGCCTGTTCCGCTTTTTTGGCAACGCCATTGGAGGCGAGGTTATAATCAATCTGAGTTAATCGCTCGGTATCTGTCTCGATGGCTAGATATTCCGCTTGATACGCAAAGTCTTAGCCGTATTCGACATACTGCTTCACAGCGTGAACTTACCGCACAAGAACGACGTTTAAACCTGAAAAACGCCTTTCGTTTTAGACCGCAAGCGGGCAAATTTTACGAGCGAATTGCGATTGTGGATGATGTAGTGACCACGGGCTCAACGCTCAATGCGATTTGCAGGGAAATTAAACAAGCAGGCGTGCAAGAGGTACAAGTTTGGACGTTAGCAAGGGCGTAAGATTTACTGTGAAAGTAATAAAACCAACTCTTGTTTTTCTTCCGTACTTAAACCTGAAGTTCGCTCTTTGGCGATCAACATCTCTACTCGTTTTTCAACCAATTTATCGTAGAGAAAACTGAGGGTTTCGATAAACTCTTTTTCTAGGTTTTCTGGAGCGACCATATGCTCCCAACTCGCCAGCAACTCAAGCGTGCGGAATTGTTCGCTGTCCCGCCAATGTTCTAGCAAAGCCCCCATTGAAATGCCGATATTAGCTTGGCAAACTTGGGCTAATTCACAGAATAAGGCAAAGCCAGGTTCGTTCAATTCGCTTAACGGTGTGAGGTCTGGCACGTGTTTTGCTAACGCTGGATTTTGTAGTAACAGGGCAATTAACAAGCGCATTGGTGTGCGTTTAATTTGGTTTACTTGTGGTTTAGCGACCTCTTTTTGTTGGCGATTTGGCAACATCGTTTCGAGCTGAGCGGGGTCTAAAATGCCTAATTTTTGCCCTAAGATATTACGAAGGTAAACCCGCAACATTTCGCCTGGAATGCGATTAATGAGCGGAATGGCAAGCGAGGCAAGTTTAGATTTTCCTTCTGGGCTAGATAAATCAACTTGCATCAGTAAGCTATCAAACAGAAAATCGCTTAGTGATTTGGAATGTTCCGCCAAATATTGTTCAAAACCCTCTTTGCCTTGGCTTCGTACGAAAGTATCGGGGTCTTCACCATCTGGCAAAAAGATAAACTTGAGCTGACGACCATCATACAAATATGGTAAGGCATTCTCAAAGGCACGCCAAGCTGCATCACGTCCTGCACGGTCACCATCGTAGCAACAGACAATCTGCTCTGTTACACGGAACATCTGTTGGATTTGTTCGCCTGTAGTTGCCGTGCCAAGTGAGGCGACCGCATTTAATACACCAAATTGAGCGAGAGCTACCACATCCATATAGCCTTCCACCACAAACAAATATTCAGGATTTTCATTAGCTTGTAGAGCCTGGTATAAGCCGTAAAGTTCGTTACCTTTGTGGTAAGTGGCAGATTCGGGTGAGTTGAGGTATTTCGGGCGTTCATCACCCATTACACGCCCGCCAAAGGCAATCACGCGACCACGTTTATCCCTAATCGGGAACATCACTCGATTGCGAAACTTATCATAAATTCGACCGCTTTCATTTTCGGAAAGCATCCCAGTATCGCGTAATTTCTGAGTGTCTTCAGGGTTCACGCCAAAGCGTTTGAGCACAGCATCATAGCTATTTGGTGCAAAACCAAGCTCAAATTTAGCGACGATTTCGGACGATAAGCCACGACCTTGCAAGTAACTTTGGCTTGGGATATCGTGTTGTAAATTGTGTTGATAGAAGTGGGTGATTTCTTCAAGTAAACCGTAAAGATCACGTTTCGTTTTATAACTAATAGGGCGAAAGTTGCCCGATTGGCGTACATTCTCTCGTGGGACTTCTAGCCCTTGCATTGCCGCAAGTTCTTCAATTGCTTCAGGAAATTCGAGCTTGTCATATTCCATCAAAAAGCTAATCACATTGCCGTGTGCCCCACAGCCGAAGCAGTGATAGAACTGTTTGGATTGGCTGACGGAAAAAGAAGGTGTTTTTTCGTGATGAAATGGGCAACAGGCTTGATAATCTCGCCCTGCTTTTTTGAGCTTAACGCGTTTATTGATCAGATCAACAATATCAGTGCGAGCAATGAGATCATCAATAAACGAACGTGGAATAGTGCCTTTCATTGGTCCTCCATTGCTAAAAGAGTGGAATAGATAAACTAAAACCGTGATTCCTTGCGGTTTCACGGTTTTAGTAAAGATTCAGTGCTTAAAAAGCGAATGAATTAGTATAAACGAGTGTTACGTGCGTTTTCACGAGCATTACGTTTAGCGTGACGTTTTGCTAAAGACGCTTTCTCACGTTTACGAATTGTTGTTGGTTTTTCGTAGAATTCACGAGCACGAACTTCTGCTAATAAACCTGCTTTTTCGCAAGAGCGTTTGAAACGACGTAATGCAACGTCAAATGATTCATTTTCACGAACTTTAATTACTGGCATATGCCATCACCTCAGAAAAATATGATTAAATTAAACCGCACACATTTTTGGCGGCATAGAACTAAAAAAGGTATCCAATTTTAACGCAGGTTAGAAAGGAAGTAAAGAGATGATTTAGGTTCTTTGTAGGTTATCCGTTATACAAAATTTGCACTAAGTTAGTTCTCACTAAACATTGATTTCATCAAGCGTTACAAAAACGTTCTACTTTTGCATCCTGATTTCGGGTAAAATGCGTTTGATTTTTCATTTAAGGAATTTTTATGTTGATTCGTTCAAACTTTATTCAGGCTAAACACTTTACTTTGATGCTTAATCTACTTGTTGCTTTATTTTTTGCAACCGTTTTAGTGCTCAAAAAAGGTTATAGCTATGTACCGATGGCATTAGGTGCTATTAGTATTATTTATTCTCTCGTATATTTTTTAAAATTTAAGCAAAAATGGCAATTGGCAAAAGAAGATAAATGGCTTATTTTCTCTTTTTTATTCTATTTCATTACCTTTCTGCTTTCTATTATTATCAACAAAGATAGTTTTAGAGAAATAGATAATCCAAGCCGAATTTTATTATTTATTCCATTGTTACTTTTGTTTAATCAATTTTCAATAAAAATAAAAATGATTTTATATTCAATTCCAGCTGGTGCAATAATTACTGGCTTGGTTGCGTTATTTCAGAAGTTTCAGCTAGGATACGATAAGCCATTTCCTGAAATTATGCATATTCAAGTTGGAAATATTGCAATTTCACTTGCAACATTTAGCCTTGTGATTGCCATTTATTTTACGGTAAAGAGAGAATATAAATCTGCATTATTTAGTTTTATCGGGGTAATGTTAGCGATGAGTACCAGCGCATTATCGGGTGCTCGTGGTGGGTGGGTAGGGTTACCCATTGTTCTACTAACGATTTTGTTCCTTTATCGCCAATATATTAGCAAAAAATTGATTTTCTTATTGATTGCGGTTATAGGTATTGGCATTACAACACTCATCACCAATCCTAAATTTGGTATTGAGAAACGTTATAATGCTGCAAAATCAGATATTACGCTTTACCTTGAAAAAAATAATAAGAATACCTCATTAGGTGCTCGATTCGATATGTGGGAAAACGCCTTGATTGCGATTAAACAAGCTCCTTTATTTGGTCATGGAAGTAAAGGATATGAGGCATTTAAAGATCAGCAAATTAAATCGAATCAGATGGCAAAAACTACGTTGCAATTTAATAGCCTTCATAATCAGTATTTAGAATCTTGGGTAAAACGCGGTCTGATTGGTTTTATTGGATTGATGCTAATTACATTAACACCTTTAGTTTATTTTATTAGAAATCTAAAAAACCAAAATTTAGAAATAAAATGTACTGCAATTTCAGGGATTACACATATTTTATCTCATCTGTTCTATTTTACGAGCCAATCATTTTTAGCGCATAATTCAGGTTCGATATTTTATTTCTTTGTTTGCGTTATTTTCTTTAGCTTTATCCGCAATCATCAATCGCAATCTGCATAAACAAAAACACCGCTTGCAAACCACAAGCGGTGTTTTTTCTAGTTTATTTTACAGTTCTGATTAGCCAGCTACTGCGATACGTTTCATATCTGTCATATAACCACGTAATTCTTCACCGATTAATTCTACTGGGTGGTTACGAATTGCGTTGTTGATGTCGCGTAAGTAAACATTGTCGATTTCAACCGCTGGTGTTGGCTCACCTAAGTCACCTTTTTGTAACATCGGGATTAATTTCTCTGCCAAGATTGGAGTTGCCACGTTCGCGAATAAGTAGTTACCGTATTCTGCTGTGTCTGAAATAACCACGTTCATTTCGTATAAACGTTTACGTGCGATGGTGTTTGCGATAAGTGGTAATTCGTGTAGTGACTCATAGTATGCAGATTCTTCGTAGATACCGCTTGCCACCATTGCATCAAACGCCATTTCAACGCCTGCTTTCACCATTGCAACCATTACTACGCCGTTATCAAAGTATTCTTGTTCAGAAATTTTGATACCATCTGCTTTTGGTGCATTTTCGAACGCTGTTTTGCCTGTTGCTTCACGCCACGCGAATAAATCTTTGTCGCTGTTCGCCCAGTCTGCCATCATCGTTGCAGAGAAGTGACCGCTGATGATGTCGTCCATATGTTTTAAGTATAAGAAGTTTAATTGCTCTTTGATCTCTTCAGCTAATTCAAACGCACGGATTTTCGCGCTGTTTGATAAGCGATCCATCATTAATGTGATACCACCTTGTTTTAACGCTTCCGTGATGGTTTCCCAACCGTATTGGATTAATTTACCTGCGTATGCAGGGTCTTTACCGTCTGCCACTAATTTGTCGTAGCACACGATTGAACCTGCTTGTAACATACCACAAAGGATAGTTTGCTCACCCATTAAGTCAGATTTTACTTCTGCGACGAATGAAGACTCTAACACGCCCGCACGGTCACCGCCTGTTGCTGATGCCCACGCTTTTGCGATCGCTAAGCCTTCGCCTTGAGGGTCGTTTTCAGGGTGAACTGCGATTAATGTTGGTACACCGAAACCACGTTTGTACTCTTCACGCACTTCTGTACCTGGACATTTTGGTGCTACCATCACCACAGTGATGTCTTTACGGATCTCTTCGCCCACTTCAACAATGTTGAAACCGTGTGAATAACCGAATGCTGCACCTTGTTTCATTAAAGGCACAACGTCAGCCACCACTTTAGAGTGTTGTTTGTCTGGCGTTAAGTTGATCACTAAATCTGCGGTTGGAATTAACTCTTCGTAAGTGCCAACTTTAAAGCCGTTTTCTGTTGCACGTTGGAATGATGCACGTTTTTCTGCAATCGCTTCAGCACGTAATGCGTAAGAGATATATAAGCCAGAATCACGCATATTTAAACCTTGGTTTAAACCTTGTGCACCGCAACCCACGATCACGATTTTTTTACCTTTTAATACTTCGCAACCGTCTGCGAATTCGCTGCGATCCATAAAACGGCAGCGACCCAATTGGTCTAATTTTTGACGTAAATTTAATGTGTTGAAATAGTTATGGGCCATGTTTGCATTCCTTCTTTGAAATGGGTTTGTTTAAGTTGGAAACAGTATAGTGCAATCCTTTTGTTGCGTAAATTGATATTATTGATATTTTATATTGCATTTTTTGCAATTGGTTGATGAAAGAAAATCCCTCTTTAGCAAAGAGGGGGAGGGGAAATTTGGCAGAATTGATTAACGAAGAAATTAAGCTATTCCGCCTCGTTCAAAATCAACCAACCCATATCTAACCAATCGCAAATCGTATCAAGCAATAACTCTAATTCTGCCTGATCTTTCACGCGAGAAGCCAATTTATTCCACGAAATTGAATCACCGTTTGCAATGCGGATTAACAAATTGGTTTCCGCTTCATTTAGCTCATCAATCCATTCACCGTTGACATAAATACGTTGAGGATTCTCGGTATAAAGCATTTTCACATTTGCATCTTGTTGCAACCAGCCGCCTGCTTCAAGCACTTCTTGCACCTCATCTGGATAATTTTCACCCTCTTCGGTAAGTTGTTCGTAGCGTCTTGAGCTCACCGCAGAAGCCACTGCATGGGCAAAAATAGCATCAAATTGTTCAGAATCTTGCAATAAGTTGATTAACTGGCGTTTGAAGTTTGCCACCATTTTTGGATCTAACAACGCATTTGGTTGCTCATTTGGCGACAAACGGAACGGAATATTAAATTCAGAGGTTGGCAATAAATCGTGCTCTTTGTCCAAAGTTTCAGTGAATTTGCAGAGTAAATCTGCCGCGTTCGGATAACGTAAACCGAATGAGAAAGTCAGGCTATCGCTTTCTGACACACCATAATGTGCCATACGCGAAGGCACATAAAGCACGTCGCCCGGCTGCATCACTTCATCAATCACCAGATCGCCCATATCATCAAAAATACGGATTGGTTGGTTTGGTTTAAATTCAGTAGAAGGATCGCACCACTTGCCTACTTGCCAACGGCGTTCGCCATAGCCTTGCACAAGGAATACATCATATTCATCATAATGTTTGCCCACCGTGCCGCCTGCTGGCGAGCAAGAAACCATAATATCATCGCGTTGCCATTGCGGAATATAGCCAAACGCTTGCCATAATTCGCCCAACTCTGGAGACCATTGCTCTAAATTTTGCACCATCACCGACCATTGCTCAGGCAAGTTTTGTAAATCCGCCTCTTCAAACGGGCTATTTTTCACCGACCATTGTTCATTTCGGCATTGAATTAGGCGAGCGGTAATCTCTTCTTCCAAAGCTAATTCCAAAATATCATTTGGTTCGAACAAATCGACAATTTGCGGTAAACCGTTGCGGATTAAAAGCGGTCGTTTTTGCCAATAATTTTGCAAAAAGTCTTGCGGTGTGATGTTTTCAGGTAAGCAGAATGGAATGTTCATAGGGCGTTCCTTCTTTTGAGAATAGTTATTCTTATAATAGCCCTATTTGGGGCAAAATACACGGAAAAATTACGTAAACTTGGTATTATCAAGTGCGATCACTACCGCCTTTGTCAAATCTTGCTCATCAATTTTCCATCGCACGTTATAGCCCGCCAAATTCATCCCATAAATCCGATCTAATTTTTTCCCTTGTTGATAGGCAGGACGCGGATCTTGAGCAATCACATCACGAACAAAATCAAGCGGTTGATTTATGCCAAACTTTGCAAAATTTTTCGCTTTTTTAACCGCTTGTTCCGCTTCGGGCAGAAATATCACATTTAACTTAGCTTGCGGTTTTTCTTGGGCAAAGCCAGAGATGGCTTCAGGCTCGCTGTCGGCGTAATGAATATAGGGTTTGATGTCAAATATGGGTGTACCGTTTACTAAATCAACGCTGCCTAAATGCAACAATACTTCGCCATTTTTGCATTCAACTCGTTCTAATTTTACTTTCGATAATCCAATAGGATTCGGGCGATGCGTGGCACGAGAAGCAAACACGCCCACACGCTCATTGCCGCCCAAACGCGGCGGGCGAACGGTCGCATGCCATTCACGTTCAGGGATCTGGTGAAATTGAAAAATCAGCCATAAATGGCTAAATTGCTCAATGCCTCGCACCGCATCGGGCGTGTTGTAAGGCGGAAGTAGACGTAAAACGCCTTTGCCCTCTTGCACCAAATTCGATTGGCGTGGCACGGAAAATTTCTCATCATAGGGGCTTTCAACCACCGCTACTGGTCTTAAACTGATTGGATTACACATTATTTCTCTTTTTTGCTAAACTACGTTTTTCTTTTCTCTATTCTAAACGAAACCTCTAAAATGAACAAAAATTCCACCTTTGCCATCTGGTTTAGCACGGCTCGCCCGAAAACTTTACCGCTTGCCTTGGCTTCTATTATTATCGGCTCAGCACTCGCTTATTGGGCAGGTAAATTTGATTTAATCACCACCCAACTTGCCTTTATTACCACCATTTTATTGCAAGTACTTTCTAATTTTGCGAATGACTACGGCGACCACGTAAAAGGCTCCGATACCGCTGAGCGAATTGGTCCACTGCGTGCGATCCAGCACGGGGCAATTACGGGCGAACAGCTGAAAATGGCAGTGATTATATTAAGTGCACTTTCTTTTATTTCGGGGGCAGCACTAAGTTTCTACGCTTATGAAGGAATTGAAGATCTGTTGGTCTTCTTAGGCTTAGGCGTGATCTCCATTGTTGCCGCGATTACCTATACCGTCGGCAAGAAAGCCTATGGCTATTTAGGTTTAGGCGATTTATTCGTGCTGATTTTCTTTGGTTTTGTGGCGGTAATTGGTGTGTTCTATTTGCAAGCTCACAGCTTGCCACTAATGATTTTTATCCCTGCCTTTGGTTGTGGTTTGCTTTCGGTTGCCGTGCTTAATATCAATAATCTCCGTGATATTAACCAAGACCGTAAAGCGGGGAAAAACACCCTTATCGTACGCATTGGCTCGAAAAACGGACGTATTTACCACGCGATTCTATTAGCACTATCGGTCGTTTCTTACCTGATTTTTGCGATTCTCAATTTCGAGCATTGGTATAACTACTTCTTCTTGCTTGCCGTACCACTTTTAGTCAAACATGGCTTATTTGTTTATCGCCATCAAGATCCGATTGAGCTTCGCCCAATTTTAGGGCAGATGGCAGGCTTAGCGTTAATCACCAATTTACTGTTTAGTTTGGGGATTTTCTTAGGATAGAAATTCTCCATACAATAAGCAAGATTCCTCTGAATATAGGCTAAAACCTCAACATATAAGGTTCTAGCCTTTTTCATTTCTGAATGAGCTCTACACTATATTTTATTGCTTCGGGTATCGAGTTCCCATGATTTTTATTTAAAATCCAAAGAAAGTGAGTATTATTGCCCTGTGATTTTAATTTTTCGCTCAACTGCTTTGCATTAAATGGGCGTATTTGTTGGCGCTGCTGAATGCGTTGTTTCTGTTCAGGTGTTATTTGCGGATCTTTTTCTGGAAACTCTTCATACTCACCAAGAGTAATTAAAATATGCTCAGGCTTATGTGCAATCCAATCACTCTTTTTAGGTAAAAATTCACCCTTTCCCCACCAAAGCGATGGGCTGGCAAGAGTGTAATACTGAAATAAATGAGGTTGATGGAATAGAATATAAAGCCCAAAAAGTCCGCCAAAAGAGTGCCCAAAGAAGTGCTGTTTTTTGTTATGAATACGATAATGTTGTTCAATATAAGGCTTTACTTCGGTTTGAATAAAACGTAGAAAATCGGCAGCACCGCCGCCATTTTTGAAGGTTTCGTCTTGAACCGAGAAAGTGTAATCTCTGCGACGTTCATTAATTGAATAAGCATTATCGGAAACATAGCCGATGCCCACAATCAGCGGAAGCGGTAAATCAGGATTTACCGCATTTACCGCCAATGGAAAATGTGCATTGCCATCAAGCAGGTAAAGCACGGGTAAAGGCTTAGATTGCTGCTTCGGCTCGGCAATAAATAAGCGATAAGCCTTATTTTCAAAGTGCATATCTTGTTGGTGGATATGATAATAAGCGGTCATTTTAGAGCTAAGTTTTGCAATGGTGAAATCAGGCTCGGCATAGCTTTTTGCTATTAATAACAAGCCCAACCAAAAGTAAAGAAAATATCGCGACATAAAATGCTCAGCAACATTTAGAAAGCCTAAATGTTGCTAATTCCCAACTGATTAAAAGGTGACGTTAAGGTTAGTCCATAAACGGCGTCCATCTTCTACTGTCCAGCTGCCCCCATTGGTGTTCACACGCTCTCCAATGTGATTGCCGATATTTAACACTGCCATAGTAAGAGCAACATTCGGGTTAAATTGGTAAGTTGCACCTAAATCAACAGTAGTATAAGCCTTGCGGGTACGGAATGGATTTTTATTATCGCCATTACGTGGATTTGCCCAAATTTGTTTGCCTTTATATGCCACACGAGTATAGGCTGTGAACGCATCGCTCATGTCCCAATTTAGCTTCGCACTCGCGGAATGTTTTGGTGTGTTATCCAACGGTAAACCGCGCAAACTAACTTTAGAGGCAGAGACATCTTCATCAGATTGGCGTTTAGAGTGTTGGTAAGTATAGCTTAAATCCGCATTCCAATGTTCGTTGAAAGGAATATGGGCAGCAATTTCTACCCCTTTCACATTTGCACGTCCTACATTGGCATATTCATACAATTTAGCCCCTGTTACAGGATCAGCCTTACCAGTGTAGTGGCTAGTTAATTTATTTCTGAAATCAGTATTAAACAAGGTAATGCTTGAACTATAGCCGTTATTATTGCTGTAAGCGAAAGCAACCTCTTGGTTTACACTCGTTTCAGGTTTGAGATTCTTATTCCCATAAATGACACCTGCACCAGCTTCGGTAGAGGTTACATAGCTTTCACTGATTTCACGAATGCTTGGTGCTTTAAAGGCTTTAGCTACCCCAGCTTTAAAGGTAAAGTTATCATTGAAGTGGTAGATCGCATAAGCTCTAGGCGTCCAATGTGTGCCATATTTTTCGTGGTTTTCAAAGCGAGAGCCGAGAGTAAGCAAAAGATGTTCACCAATATCAATGCGATCTTCTAAGAAGAATGCCGATTGCTTGATGCTATTTTTGCTGTTTTCAAACATCACTTTTGATGCCTTTTTGCCATTTGGTAATGTTCTCGTTTGCACTTTTGTCACAGAATCATCTTGTAATTTTGCTTGTTGTACTTGTCCACCAAAGACGAAGAAATGGTTAGAAAGTGGCAACATAAATTTCGCATCAAATACATTGTTTTTGATTTCTGGCTTACGGCTGTTCATCACATCATTCACCATCACCTCACGTTTAGCCACTTCTTGTGAGAAGCTAAGTTCTGAGGTCATAAAATCCCAATCTGCTTGGTGAGTGAAAGACCAATGGTTGCGGGTTGCACGGGTAGTGCTTGGGCTGTTTTTTGTTACTGAAGCCCCACGTGTTGTGGTTAAATCAATGGTTTTTCCTGGGGTTTCATCTTTAGATAGGCGATGACGACCTGCTTCAAAGATAAAGGTTTGTTTATCCACAGGGGTAAAGGTTAATTTGGCGTTAAGGTTGCCATCTTTATTTTTGTTTGATGCTCCAATCAGGCGATCTTCTTGACGATAGTTACCACCACCATAAACTTGCAACCCTAATACATTGCTAATTAGCGGACCTGAAACAAAGAAATCTCCGTGATAGCCATCACCAAATTCAGATTTATCGTGAACGGTAAAACCACTAGAAAATGAGCCAGTCCATTCTTTTGTCGTATTTTTAGTAATGATATTGACGACACCACCCATTGCATCAGAACCATAAAGCGAAGACATTGGTCCACGCACGACCTCAATACGTTCAATTGCACTCACAGGCGGAATGAATGCTCCTTCAAATCCACCATTACCATTTGGACGAGATTCTCGCGTATTTTGGCGGTGTCCATCCACCATAATTAAAGTGTAATCGGCAGGTAGACCACGAATAGAAATGTCTGATTTATTCGCATTACTGCCACTTACATTTACCCCTGGAATATCTTGGAGTGCATTTTCTAAACGATTAGCAGGGTGTTTTTTTAGCTGTGCTTGGCTGATTACACTAATGCTTGCAGGTGCATCACGCAATTCTTGTACAGCTCCTGAAGCGGTTACGACAATTGGAGAAAGTTCGAGTGATTGCTCTTCTGCCATTGCATTGCTTACTAATGTTACAAGCATAGCAAGGCGTAAAGGTGAAAGTTTCATTTTTATAGATTTCATAGATTATCCTTAACCAATTTGGTCAAAATTTGAGAAAAGCTGGCCGCTTGCAAGCTATGATGCTAATTAAAACGCTCAGTTGAATTTTATGATCACCGTACGAGGGCGAGTTTAGATGCTATGTGTTTCATGAGTGTGATTGTTTTCGTGTGAGGAAATATTAGATTATAAAAAACTAAAATATCCGAATAAGAAAGTAGGATGCATAGGAAATGACACAAATGATAATAACTCTTATACTCAATGTAAAGTATTGGTAAAAATTTTTTAGTTTTACGAACAAAAAAGATTCGGCTCTGCATAACACAAAACCGAATCTTTTTATTGAATGGATTTAACTTTATTCGTAACTGTCAACTTATTTCACCGTCACACGGGCAAATTTACGTTTACCCACTTGGTAAACAAAAGTGCCTTTTTGTGCGTTTTGGCGAACATCATCGACTTTCTCGCCATCAATTTTTACGCCACCTTGTTGAGCGGAGCGGATGGCTTCAGAGGTTGATGGCACTAAGCCCGCTTCTTTTAATAAGGTTGCTAAACCAATTTCGCCTTCAAAGGTAAATTCAGGCATTTCATCTGGCATCGCTCCTTTTTGGAAGCGGTTGATAAACTCCTGTTCTGCAGCGTTTGCAGCATCTTCATTGTGGAAGCGTGCGATGATCTCTTTTGCAAGTAGAATCTTCACATCACGCGGGTTTTTGCCTGCTTCGACTTCAGATTTTAACTGTGCGATTTCTACAAGCGGTCGGAAAGAGAGTAAATTATACCAATCCCACATTAACTCGTCAGAAATTGACATGATTTTGCCAAACATCTCGCTTGGAGCTTCGGTTACACCGATGTAGTTGCCAAGTGATTTTGACATTTTTTTCTCGCCGTCTAAACCGACTAAAAGCGGTAATGTCATCGCAACTTGCGGTTTTTGACCAGCTGATTTTTGTAATTCACGACCGATCAACAAGTTAAAGGTTTGGTCTGTACCACCGAGTTCCACATCGGCTTCTAATGCTACCGAGTCGTGACCTTGCAATAATGGGTAAATGAACTCGTGGATCGCGATAGATTGTTGGTTTGTAAAGCGTTTTTTGAAGTCATCACGCTCAAGCATACGAGCCACTGTGTAGTTTGACGCTAAACGAATCATACCCACCGTGCCGAGTTCGCCCAACCATTCTGAGTTAAATACGATACGCGTTTTTTGTGGATCTAAAATTTTGAAAATCTGCTCTTTATAGGTTTCTGCGTTGCGTAACACATCTTCACGAGAAAGTGGTGGACGCGTGGCATTTTTACCTGATGGGTCACCCACTGTTGCGGTAAAGTCACCAATTAAGAAGATGACTTCGTGTCCGAAATTTTGGAATTGACGTAGTTTATTTAACACCACCGTGTGACCTAAATGGATATCGGGTGCTGTTGGGTCTGCACCCAGTTTTACACGTAATGGACGGTTTTCTTTAAGCTTTTCGATTAAATCGGCTTCGGAGTAAATATCTTCTACACCACGCTTAAGCTCGGCAAGAATTGTTTCGATTGATTGGCTCATAATGTTCCTTAAAATAGGCTGAAAAATGGTTCTATTATAACGGCTTTGAAAAAAAAATGAAAAAAAACGCCGTATTTTGTGGGGGAATACGGCGCAAAGAGTTGGAGTGATTACCTATTATTATTTGGAATTTTTACAAATAATAATGATTATCACTAAAGAGGTCAAGCAATTCCTAAATAAAAATAATTCTCAATTGATTAAGTGGCTAAAAAACGAACAAATCTTTACTTTTGAAGATAGTTCACATTGCAAAATGAAAAAAAAATCCAACATACTTCTCATTTTTGAAAATTGGTTGCTGATCTTCGTTGCATAAATCAGTAAAGTATCGCCATCAATTTAGGGAATTATAAAATGAATACTTTTTATCCACTTGAGCCAAAGACATCGGTTATAAAATTACTCCAAATAACCGACCCACATCTTTTCTCGGATGATACAAAAGATCTGCTTGGCGTGAATACACACGCGAGTTTTCAAGCAGTATTAGATGAAATCCAAGCGGAAATGCAAACGCAAGCGGTTGATTTTGATGCCATTTTAGCAACGGGGGATTTAATTCAAGATCATCAATTTGAAGGCTATGTGCATTTTGCCGAGATGATACAACCGCTTGCAAAGCCCGTATTTTGGTTGGAAGGCAATCACGATCAGCAACCACAAATGAGTTTGTTGTTAGGCAAGTTTGATTATATTCGCCCCGAAAAACAGATTTTTGCAGGCGATCATTGGCAGATTTTGATGCTCAATAGCCAAGTGGCTTCTGCACCGAGTGGTTTTTTATCTAAAGGGCAATTGGCGTGGCTGAACCAAAAGTTGAGCGAAAATCCTGAACGCTTTACGTTGGTGGTTTTGCACCACAATATTTTATTTACTAACTCAGCGTGGCTGGATCAACATAGTCTTAAAAATCGCGATGCATTGGCAGAAATTTTGGCACTTTATCCGAACGTGAAATCGATTTTGCACGGGCATATTCATCAAGAAGTGGATGATGTTTGGAATGGCATTCGCATTCTTTCCACGCCCTCTACTTGTATTCAATTTAAGCCAAATTGTGATGATTTTACCCTAGATAATCTCCCACAAGGTTGGCGAGAGCTTTCCTTATTTGAGGATGGACGCATTGAAACGGAAGTCAAGCGGTTAAAAACGCAAGCATTTTTACCGAATTTTGATTCGCAAGGTTATTAACCGCCTTAGGCTTTTTATTGATATCTCTTATAATTCAGTTCTAACCACTGCAAGCCAATGACGGCAATCACATTATCAATTTTTCCCTCAACAATCCATTGGTAGGCTTGTTGGCGTGGGATGACGTGCACTAAAATATCTTCGTTTTCTGCTTCCAAACCGTGGATTGAACCGTTGCTGACTTGGGTACTGTCGATTAAACCGAGGAAAAGATGCAAACGTTCGAATTGTCCACCTGGGCTGTCCCAAACGCTTAAGGCGTGTTCGACCTCTTTGACTTCAATCCCCGCTTCTTCAAAGGCTTCGCGTTTGGCAACTTCAGCTGGGTTCTCTTCGCCTTTATCCACCATGCCTGCCACTAATTCGAGCAACCACGGGGTTTGGTCTGAATGTTTGTGATATGCACCAATGCGAACTTGCTCAACCAACACCACATTATCCAATTTTGGATCGTAAGCAATCAGTGCTGCTGCTTCGCCTTTAACAAGTAATTCACGCACCACTTCGCCGCTGAATTTGCCTGAAAAAAGTTTATGGCGAAAATGGATTTTCTTTAGCTCAAAATGTCCTTTATAGACAGTCTCTTCTTTAATAATTTCGAGGTCTTTTTGACCAAATTGTAAGATATTACTCATACGATATTCCTTCATTGACTGAATAAACAAGCGGTTGAAATGCACAGTTTTTTTGCAAACTGCCCTTTTTCCATTCCCATAAATCTAGTTGGCATTTGTTGTGAACTCCAAAGAAATAGGCAAGAAAAAACGGGAATTGATGATAAAAATGCAAAATGCCTTGCGGGCAATGCTGGCTTTTAATCGTTTTCTTATTAGGGCGGTGGCTCACTTCCGATAGCTTAATAATCCCTATGCCCTGCGATTTTAGCACTGCTTCTCGCAAACACCAGCTTAAATAAAAGCGTTCGGCTAAATTCGTCAAAATCTGCGGTTTGTCAAGCAACTGTTCTGCTTCAACAGCATCGGCATAGTGGCGGATCAGCGGTTCAAAACGGCGAGTTTTTTGCGGATGTTCTAAATCAATACCGACTACAGGGCTTCGTTCTCCACTTGCCGTTTTTGCAAAAATAATGGCGACATAATTGCCCGAATGCGTGATGTTAAAATCGATTTCTTGCTGTGCGAAATAAGGGCGACCATTTTTTGCTCTCTGAATTTGCTCGGCTAAATTTGGATTTAAATTGTGCTTTTTGAGCAATGTTTTCAGCAGGAATTTTGCTATTCGTCGGCTTTTCCAACGCTTTAGTTGGCGTTCGGTTAAATGTTCAGGTGGTGAAAATGGCTCGGTAATAGATTCATCATTGTGAGCGAACACCACATCAATATTGCAAATCTTGCCCATAATTCTACCGCTTGAAAGCAAGTGTTAAAACGCCTGCAACTACTAAGCCGATGCCTAGCCACTCTTGTTGGCTTGGGCGTTCGCCTAAAAACAGAAAAGCAAAAACAGCAACCAGTGCAAGGCTCAATTTATCGATCGGGGCGACTTGTGAGGCGTTGCCCATTTGTAAGGCTTTAAAATAAGCCAACCACGATGCTCCCGTTGCTAAGCCTGAGAGGATTAAAAATAGCCAGTTTTTACCGTTGAGCGAGCTAAGTGGCTGCCATTTGTTGGTGTAGGTTAAAAAAAGAATAAGAGCAAGAATGATAACGATGGTGCGAATAAAAGTTGCAAAATCGGAATTGACGCCTTGCAACCCTATTTTGGCAAAAATTGCGGTGAGCGAGGCAAAAACTGCCGAGGCGAGTGCCCAATAAAGCCAGTGATTTGACATAAATAAATTTCTTTTAATTTGATATTTTCGATAGACTATATTTTATCAAAATTATGGATAAAATAACTTTTCTTTTATGATAAAAAAATGTTATAAGATAATAGAACTAAGTGTGCAAGCGGTCAATTTTACCGTTTGTGTTGCAGTTTTGTTTTACGATGTTTTTTGCCAATATAAGGAGTGAATGATGATTAGGCAAATTAAGAATTTCCTTAAACTTGAATCTTCAGGCGGTATTCTGCTTTTTACTGCGGCTATATTAGCGATTATTTGTGCCAACACAGGCGTACAATCTGTCTATTTTGATTTTTTACAAACCCAAGTGGTGTTGAAGGTTGGAGCCTTTGCGATTGATAAACCACTTTTAATGTGGATTAATGATGGCTTTATGGCGGTCTTTTTCGTGTTGGTAGGGCTTGAAGTCAAACGAGAAATGTTTGAAGGCTCGCTTTCAAGCGTGCGTAAAGCTTCTCTTCCCGCTTTTGCCGCATTTGGTGGAATGATTGTGCCTGCGTTGATTTACTATTTTATCAATCATCATGATCCTGAACTTGTTCGTGGTTGGGCAATTCCAATGGCGACGGATATTGCTTTTGCATTAGGTATTGTCGCATTACTCAGTAAGCAAGTGCCATTACCATTAAAAATGTTCTTGCTTGCGTTAGCCATTATTGATGATATTGGTGCTATTGTGGTAATTGCTATTTTCTTCTCACACGAAATGAGTATGCCTGCGTTAATTGTGGCGAGTCTTGCGATTATTACGTTATTCACGATGAACCGTTATAAAGTAGTGAGTATGATTCACTACTTAATCGTTGGCTTAATTTTATGGGCATCTGTACTGAAATCAGGCGTACATGCGACATTAGCGGGTGTGATCATTGGTTTTGCAATCCCTCTACGAGGTAAAAATGGTGAAACACCTCTTTACCACTTAGAACATATTTTAGCCCCTTGGTGTTCATTTGTGATTCTACCGCTCTTCGCATTTGCCAATGCAGGCGTTTCATTTGATGGTATGAGCTTAGAAAAATTAACCTCACCCGTACCACTAGGTATCGCACTTGGTTTGTTCATTGGTAAACCAGTTGGTGTATTCTTATTCAGCTATGTTGCGGTGTTGCTTCGCCTTGCAGGTTTACCACAAGGGGTCAATTTCAAACAGATTTTTGCGATTGCGGTGCTTTGCGGTATTGGCTTCACGATGTCTGTTTTTATCGCAGGCTTAGCTTTCGGTGCGGATAATAATAGCAACAATATGCTCCCATTAGCTCAATTAGGTATCTTAATTGGAACAAATTTATCGGCAGTTGTGGGCTATATTCTATTGAAAGCTACCACGAATAAGAATAAAGTAACGGCTTAATGATTGCCCTCGCCCCTTGTGGGAGAGGGATAATTTCGATGCGTTGAGCATTGAAATTTGGGAAAGGAGTAAGCGGTCATTTTTGACCGCTTTTTTGCTTCTCTTTGGCAAAATTGCTTAATGCAATTTTCCCTGTCTCTTCCTACGGGGGGAGAGAGTAAACGTTTTTCTTATCTATTCGTATTATGAAATTCACTAATCTTTCTAAACCTACCGCACTGATATTAATTCTTGCAATTACTCTACTCAGCAGCTATTTCCTCCTCATCGGCTCAGGAATGTTCCCTGAACCTGATTTCGGGCAAATTCTGCTGACCAGCGTACTGATTATTTTCCTCAGCTCTAGCAAAAAAGGCTTCTATTTTTTACTGCTTCCGCTAGCAATCATTCACGCAATTTATACGCCAACAGGCTTAAATTTTGGGGCACCAAGTTACCAGTATATCGCCTCAATTTTTGCCACGGATTTGCTTGAAACTAAAGAGTTCTTACAGCAAATGCCAATCAGCAGCTACCTCATTGCGTTTGTAATTCCGTTGCTTATCTGGCTACAATATAAAATCCGTTTGAATACAGGCATTCAATTCCAACGCAATCGCACCTTCGTGGCTCTTTCGGGTTTGCTCTTTGCTTATTATTTACCCATTGCTGAACCACTTAAACAAGCGGTTGATTCTGCGGTAAAAATTACCAAAGAGATGCACACGCTTAAAGAGATGGCAAAAGCGAACAATTGGGGCAGCTCAACGCTCGAAAATTCGAAATATGATGATTATGTGATTGTATTAGGCGAAAGTGCTCGCAAAGATTACCATCACGCCTATGGCTACCCTGTGGAAAACACTCCTTTTATGTCGAATGCGAATGGTACGTTGATTGACGGAATGACTTCCGCGGGAACAAACACTATCGCGTCATTGCGTTTAATGCTTACGTTGCCAAACAAAGAAAGTTGGGAGCCACACTATGATTTGAGCTTGCTTGACCTCGTAAAATCCGCAGGCGTAAAAACCTATTGGATTTCCAATCAAGGCTTTTTAGGCGAATATGACACACCAATTTCCTCGCTTGCCTCCAAAGCAGACGAAACAAGCTTTCTTAAAAATGGTGGTAGCTTTAACTCTACCAATTACAGCGACTTTGACCTCTTGCCGAAATTCGCTCAAGTGTTAGAAGCCCCTGAACAAGGCAAACGCTTTATCATATTGCACCTTTACGGCTCACACCCATTAGCTTGTGACCGCGTGGAAGATTATCCGAAAATCTTTAAAGAAGGTGAAATCAAACCACAATATGATTACCTCAATTGCTACATATCATCAATTAAGAAAACCGATGATTTCTTAAAACGCACCTATGAGCAATTGAAAACGAACGAACAAAAAACGCACCGTTCATTCTCGATGATCTATTTCTCTGACCACGGTTTATGTCATCAAACGAACGAAAAAGATGGTGCGATTTTGTTCAACCAAAACTGTCACAGCCAGTTACACCATAATATTCCGCTATTTAAAATTTCGTCTGATGACACTGAACGCCACGAATATAAAGTGTTCAAATCTGGATTGAACTTCTTAGAAGGCATCGCCCATTGGGTGGGGATTCAAAATCCAAAACTTGGCGAGGAAGATCTGTTTTCAAACCAAGCGGATAAAGACGACTATGGTTTACAAAAACAGATTAAAGAGAAGTATCGTAAAGATGCGGATCCTGCGGTGGATATTCGGAAGTAATACAATAAAAACGGCACTTTTTGTGCCGTTTTTCTTATCTATTTACAACTCTCAACAAATCAATCTACTACCGCTCAATTATTTTTCTTGTTTCCATTCCACCATAGCTTCAACAAAACTCAATAATTTCGCCCGATCTTTCGTATTTAGTTGTGCAAGTAATTCGTCAAATTGGCGAGATTTCAACGCCAACTTAAAAACAAAGTTAAATTTAGCTAAAACTGGCTTTATCGGTAAAACAAAATTGTTGAATTGGTTTGGGTATTGAGTCTACGTCGGCACCCGATTAAATGTACGTTTTATGACTTGACATTGTAGTTACTACAGACTTTATGATTCTTGCAAAGTAAATCAAATAGTTAAGGAAATAAAATGAAAGAAGTTTCTATAGTAAAAAATTATACTCCTAAAGAATACCAGCAGCATGCATCTTGCCCTCATAGTCAAATTTCTAAAAATAAAATGGTATTAGGCATCAGTTTTGCAATTATTACCTTTTATATGGTTGTTGAATTTCTAGGGGGATATTGGTTTAACAGCCTTACTTTGATGGCTGATGCCGGGCATATGGCAAATGATAGTTTATCTATTTTTTTAGCATGGATTGGATTATTTTTAAGTCTAAAATGGCAAAAATGGTTAGCTTTAATCAATGGAATTTCATTAATTTGGGTCGCTATTTGGATTTTTATCGAGGCTGTAACACGTTGGCAGGCTCCGATAGAAATAGACGCTTTGCCAATGTTAGGTGTAGCTTTACTAGGGTTTGGGATTAATTTGTTGGTAGCTTTTATAATGCTAAAAAGTAATCGCCATAATTTGAATATTCGTGCAGCATATTTGCATGTTTTAGTAGATTTATTTGGTTCGGTTGTTGCTATTATTGCAGGAATAAGTGCTTGGTGGTTAAATTGGCAGTGGGTTGATGTAGTCGCTAGTGGTATTTTAAGTCTTTTTGTCTTATACAGCGGTATTTCTACAGTTTTTCAAGCTGTTAAATCATTGTATGATAGAAATACACATTTCTTATTAGGTGATCATTCTCATTAAAGTAAAAAATTGCTTGAGGAAATAATGAAAATTAGTGAATTAAGTAAATCTACACATACTAATATTGAAACTATCCGATACTATGAAAAGCAAGGAGTATTGCAGCCACCTAAGCGGTTGGTTAATGGTTATCGATATTATGATGAAGAGAGCGTAGAGCAATTAAACTTTATCAAAAAATGTCGGACATTGGGTTTCTCTTTAGAGAATATTAAGGTACTCAATCGTATTAAATTCAGTATGGAAGATCATTATCAGGCGGATCAATTAGTACTGAATCAACTGATTCAAGTGGAAAATAAAATATCTCAATTATTAGAAATTAAAGCTTTTTTACAGTCCATTGTTACCGAAAGTGAACATAATGAAGAGGAATGTAAAGCAATAGAAGGGTTGAAAAGTATAAAATAAAGAAGATAGATTGCGAACTAAGTAAAAACCTCTAAAAATTTGACCGCTCTTTAGGAAGAAAAAATGCCGCCTAAATTTTAATTTTTAGACGGCATTTTATTTTCCTAATTATTATTTAGATAAATCAATTTGATACACTGCAAAACCGATTTCGTCAGTACCCACTTGTTTCATCGGGTATTGTGCTTTTTCTGCGATAAATTTCGCTGCTTGTTCGCTTGGCGATGTTTCAAAACGGACATCTAATTTATCGTTACCTGTGATAGGCACAAAACGCCAGTTTTTATCCGCATTTGGATTGACTGAACCCTCTTTCTCACTGGTTGCTTTAATATAATCAGCCAAAATTTGACGGCTTTCATCTGGTGAAGCGTACACAATATGTTTATCACCTGTGCCTGGGAATTTATTGCCATAAGCACGATAGTTATTGGTTGCAATTAAAAATTCTGCTTTAGGATCAACTGCTTCGCCTTGGTAAGTTAAATTTACTACGCGATGCGAATCTGGGTTGATAAGTTTGCATTCGCCGTCGTAACGAGCAGGTTTGGTTAGATCGTATTCATAATTAACACCATCAATCACATCAAAGTTGTAAGTACGGAAGCCTTCCCAGTCGATTAATGATTGTGGTTTATCACTGGTAGGGTCAATTTGTTTAAACATACCTGCACTGCACTCTAACCATTCTTTTAATTGTTCGCCTGTGGCTTTAACAACTACTAATGTATTTGGATAGAGATATAAGTCTGCCGCATTACGGAAAGTTAATTCACCTTTGTTCACTTCGGTATAGCCCGTTGGGTCATTTTTACGACCACCCGCTTTAAATGGAGCACCTGCACTTAAAATAGGCAAACCAGCCATTTCTGCCACACTTGATGCCACTTTTTCAACGTATGCTTTTTGTGCCTGGTTTACAATTTGAATGGTTGGATCATCTTGCACTAATGCAAGGTAGCTATACATATTATCTGTGGCTTTTCCGATAGGTTGAGACACAAACTTACGTGTTGCCTCGTGAACTGGTGCTAAAAGAGCGGTGATTTCTGGATCATTTTTTGCAAGTGCTTTTTTGGTTTCTACATCATAAATTGGGCGAAGCACAGCTTTGCCTGAAGTAACAATCCATTTGCCTTTGTGTTCTGTTAAGCCTAAATCTACCACACTGATATTATTTGCCCAATAGCCTGCCATACTTTCTGGTACGCCTTTTACGGTACCATTTACGATGTCCGCATTTGGTGATTTCGCAAATTCTTTATTTGGGAATAAACGGTGTGAGTGACCAAAAATAACTGCATCAATATGTGGAACATCGGCTAAATAGAATGCAGAGTTTTCAGCCCCTTCTTTGTATGGTTCATCAGACGGGCCTGTGTGAGCTAATGCAACGATAATATCTGCCCCTTTTTTCTTCATTTCAGGGACATATTTTTGTGCTGTTTTTACAATATCACGGGTTTCCACTTTACCTTGAAGGTTCGCTTTATCCCAAACGATAATTTGTGGTGGTACAAAACCTATATAACCGATTTTTAATTTATGTGTTTTACCATTATTATCCACCACAGATTTTTCTTGAATGACATAAGGTGTGAAATAAGGTTCTTCTGTCCCTGCTTTTACTACGTTAGCATTCACAATCGGGAATTTAGCTTGTTTGATGGCATCTGCAAGATAATTGAGACCATAGTTAAATTCGTGGTTACCTAATGTACCCACTTCATAATTCATCGCATTTAAACAATCGACCGCAGGGTTAGATTTACCCTCTTTATAGCCTTGTGCAGCTTGATAGTCTGCAATAGGGTTACCTTGAATTAGGTCACCATTATCTACTAATACACTATTTTTTACTTCAGCACGTGCTTGACGAATAAGGCTTGCTGCACGAGTAAAACCGAATTTATCGGTTGGTGCATCTTTATAATAGTCAAAATCGGTCAAGAAACTATGAACATCTGTTGTTGCCACAATGCGTAAATCAACATCGCTCTTTCCTTTTGCCATCGCAAAACGGTTTGCACTTAATGCAAGAATACTGGTCGCACCAATTTGAATAAAATGGCGTCTGTTCATCATAAAAACTCCACAAAAATTTTGAAAAAGTAGGCGGATAGAAATCCGCCCACATAAACATGTTTATCCTATTTTAAGGTCATTCAACACTATTTTAATAGCTTGAATTGATTAAAACTTCTTCGCCATAACCGCCTAAAGTTGGCATTGGCTGGTAAGTTGAGTTTGCCGCACGCATTAGACGAATACCGCGAATGCCTGCCTCTTTCGCAGCTAAAATATCATCATCGCTGTCGCCATAGTGGATTGTCACTTTATGGGCAATAATACCAGGGGTTTTATTATATTTTGTCGTACGTTCACGACCACCCATAAATTCCACTGGATGCATATTTTTAATATCAAATGCTTTTTGTAATACAGAGGTTACGCCATCGGTTTTACCTGCTGTACGACCCGTAATAAAGTAAATCTGATCGCCACGCTCTTGGTGCATTTTGATTAAATCTGCACCAATTTGTTTTGGAATTGAGTAATTATCACACCCTGCATTTACTTCATTCCAGAAGTCTTGATTTTTTAAGTAATCTTGTTTGCCTGGTGAGTATTTTTGCTGACCGTAGTAGAAGCAAGGGCTACTAAATAACACGGTGTCGTCAATGTCAAAGCTCACATTAATCGGTGCTTTGCCTTCTAATTCTTTTTTAATTTGATCAACTGAAATCCAGTGAATGGGTTGTTCAACCAACATTTCACGGGCGTTAGTGCCTGATTGAGTGTAAGGCTCAGTTTTAGACGCAAATGCTGGCATCATTAAACTACCGATAACGACTGCTAATGAGAGTTTAGTTAATTTGTTCATAAAGAATCCTCTGTTGATGATTGAAATAAGCGGTCAACTCTTCATAAAATTTTGCAAAAAATTGACTGCTTGATGGGGTTTAGTGTCTTACACGTACTTTATAATTTACTTTATTATTTTTAATAAGTTGTAAATTTACTGCTCGTATTGGTTTTACTACCTGTCTTACTTTTTCAGGAATTTTTGCTTCAACTTGTTTTTTTATCGCGGTAGTAGCTTCCGCTTTAAAATGTATTTGGCGACTACGATGATTTTTCATCTCAGTACGAGATTTCACGCCTTTGACTACAACTGTATCCTGTGTTGCATTCACGCCAGCATTAGTTGCTGTTTGTTGATGTTTGGCGTTAACCTCTAATTTTGCATCCGCTTTCACACCTGCAATAGAACCGTTATTCCAGTCATTTTTTGCTGCTTCTGCCCACTTATCAGTAGTTGGTACAGCGAGTTTACCACTACCATTTGCAGCAAGGCTTACACTTACTTCATTGACTTTATTAGCTAATTGCTCACTGTGAGAGTCACCTGAAATCGTACCGCTTGCGTGGTTAGCATTGACAGAGCCACCGATAAATTTCGCATCACCACCAGTATTGATTTTAGCAGTATCGGTGTTGAGAGTGGTTTCGGTATGTGTTTCATTACGCACCACGTTCACAGCAAGATGACCGCTACCTGAAGACGGAGTCCATTTTTGTTCAGCCACGCCACCGCCTAGTTTTAAGCCTACTGAAACATCGGTTTTGTTCACGCTATCTGTTGCTGCCGTTAAGGCTAAATTGCCTTTGCCTGCATTAAGATTGAGCTGTTCAGAGGTTGAGGTCACGCCTTTTAAATTCACCCCGTTTTGAGCTTGAATGCTCACGTTTTTACCGTTTACCGCCACGCCTGTGTGCGTTTGGCTGTTTTCGGTGTTTACGCCTACATTTGCATTGAAGCCTGCATTTGCTACTTTAGCTCCAATATTCACGCCAGTAGCAACAGTGGCCGCAACGCTTTGTACAGCATTATTACCTGCGGTGATATTAACTCGGTTACCAGAAAGTTGTGCATTTTCAACCGCTTGTACGTTGGTGCCTTGTAAGCCTAAAGTGCCTGTGGTGTGTACTTTCACATTATGACCAGCGATGGTGCTTGTTACTGCTTGGCTTTGGTTGCCGTTTTTACCATTTGCAGAAAGGCTTAAATCAATAGATGGAACGGCTGCACCTGCTGATGGCACAACCATTGCACCAACACCGACTTTCGCATCAAAACCACCACCTGATTGGGTTTTACTACTTGTTGCTTGGCTGAATTGAGCACTTTGAGCTTGAATATTCACATTTTCACTTGCGTTAATATTTGCTTGGCTATTCAATTTGCCTGTGTGAATGTTCACGTTTTTCGCATTAATTGAGCCTTGCACAGCATTGCTTTCTTGGCTAGCTGATTGGTTGTAATTTGCTCCTACTTTTGCCGCAACGTTAAAGCGTTGGAAGTCAGTAGTATCGGCTGAAACGCCTAAACTCGCCCCAGCTGAAAGGCTGTTTTTCTCAACACGATTTGCAACTGCTACAAGTTGATGGTTGTTTGAATTAAATTGTGCCGTTTCTCCCGCCTTGTATTGGGTCGCATTATCTTGAATGTGGTTTGCATTCACGCTGATATTTTTGCCCGCTTGTAACTGCGTTGCGGTATGCGTTGTGATTGAAGCGGTTTCGTGCCCACCTTTAGCAGAAAGTTCTGCATTCACATTAAAGGCTTTCGCTTGGTTGATGCCAGCCGACACGCTGAGATCCACGTTCACATTATTGCCAAAGCTATTTGTGCTATTTTTTTCAGTCGTGTGAAGTACCTCTTTCGCATTTTCTTGGATATTTCCGCCTGCTTGCACTTGGCTGCCTTGATGCTCAATACGATTAGCGTTGAGTTTTACATCATTTGACGCTGAAAGTTTGCTTGCTTGGGCTTTGTTTTCCACGCTTGAAGTTAAAGCGTGAGCCACACTCACACCTAACGTACCACTTAATTTGCTCTCTGTTATTGTACCGCTCAAACCAACATTTACTTCATTTTTCACGCTGTTGTTGATGCTTTGATTTTGAGCTGCCTGTGTCGTGATTTTATCCGCGTTAATGACTAAATTGCCGTGAGTTGCCGCCACTTCACTGCCTGAAACAGTCACAGTTTTTGCATTCAATGCTACATCACCACCTTTTACGCTTGAACCTGTATGCGTTGTTGTGTGACTATTTTGGCTGTTATTGTAAACGTTCAAGCCTAAGTGGAATTTACCTTCTGCATTTACAGAATCTGCTTTTTTCTCTTTGCTGATTTCAACATCTGAATCCACGCTTGGCGTGCCTTTGCTGTTATCAATATTAAGGTTTGCAGTTAAATGTCCGTGTTGGAATGATGTTTTGAGGCTATCGAAACCGCCTGCGAAACTAAAACCAGCCTTACTTGATTCCGTATGAACGTGGTTAGCTGCACCTTTCACTTCAATGCCACTTTTTGCTGCAATATCGAGCAACCCTGCAGATTGCACTGTTGAGCCCACAATGCTCACGTTTTTGTTGGTAGAAAGTTGGAGATTTGATTCTGATTTTAAGGTTGAACCTTTTGCAGTAGAGGTATGTGTATAGCTACTTTGGCGAGCCTTGGTAATATCAAAAATTGTACCTTGACGAGCGTAATCAACTGCAGTGGTTTTTGCTTGAGTGCTATCAATGACTAATGCACCTGCATTGCCTTTTACCATGCCATTACCACCTGTTACGACACGGCTGCCTGAAATATGCACGCCACGGCTTGCATCTAAAGTTGCATCGCCTTTAACGGTAAAATCAGCCCCGTGAACAGTTTCCGCACTTCTGCCTGTACCCACTGTTTTAGAGCCTGCTAAACCACCCCAGAAACGCATATCATCGCTGAGGTTGTAGCTTTCAGTTGATTTTTCAGACGCAAAGCTCAATGCACCACTATTTTTTGCCAATAATGCACCATCCACATTTGCCACTACGCCTGTTAAATGTACGTCGCCTTTACCGCCTAAAATAAGATCTTGTTCAGTCGTTAATTCTGTCGCAGTGTAGTGTTGCACGCTACTATCTTGGCTACTTAAACCTGTTTTTAAACGTGCAGTTTCATTTTTAAATTCAGCTCGAGCCATTTGAGTAGTAGTGGCTTTTACACCACGTAAATTCACGCCTTGTTCGCCATAAATAGCGGTCGTTTTTGCGGAAACTTTTGCACCTTCAGCGGTCACTTTGCCTTTGGTTGCTTCAATGTTTACGCTATCGCCTGCAATCGTAGTGCGGTGTGTGGTTTCAACACGATTACTCTCTTGTTCATTGCGATACCAGCTACCTTTGCTTTGGTTTTTGCTGTGTTCACGTAAATTTACGGTTTTTTCTGCCCCTAAATGTACATTGCCACCACGAATATTGCTATTTTTGGCTTGAATATCTGTGCCTACGATATTCAAATTACCGCTGATATTCATATCAAATTGTTCAGCTTGAATACGCGTTGCTTGGTAAGTTTCGCTTGAACCACTTTGATGTTCACGAGCTTGTACGCCATTTTGATGCGTAATTTTTGTTTTACCACGATCTGTATGACGACTAATTCTACCATTTAAGTTTGCATTGCCTGCGGTAATATCCACTTCTTTTGCTTGTAAATCGGCTGCTTGTGCGGTAATGGTGGCACGATCATCGGTTGAATGAATACGAATTCTACCCGCTTGAATACTACCCACGACTTTGCCGTCTAGCACTTGACCTTTACGCTCTGCAGTTGTAATTTTAAGCGTGCCATTGTCTTCACGTGCAATTTTATTTTTGCCCGTAATCACATTCACCCCTTCGCTGGTGGTAATTTGACCGCCAACGGTCACTTGCGGGGCGATTAAATCAATGTCGCCAGAACTGGTAATTTTGCCGTTGGTGCTTAACGCTTTATCGCCTGTTGCATCATAGCCTTTAAGTTTACCCTCTGCGACTTGCGGCTTACCTACCACAAGCGAAGCACGAGGCGTATTAATAAAACCGCCTCCTTCCACGCTAATGCCGTTCGGGTTAGCTAACACATAATCGGCTTTATCACCAAAGATTTCTTGCTGACCAGCAATTTTAGAAGAATTGCGACTCACCACTTCATTAAGAATCACTTTTGCGGATTGGGTTTTGAGATTTGGGTTGGCGTTCAGATCGCCTGCGAGTTGAGATTTGCCATTTTGACGAGCGTTATTTAACACCGCTCCTGCCTTATCCACATTGAATTTATCGTATCGGTTATGCGATAAACCCGCATTGCTTGGGTTGGCGATATTGATAATTTCAATGCCCTGTTTTTTGCTCACTTGCGTATTAGCATCGGCACTAGTGATTTCCGCAAACGCTGATTGACCTGCAATACTCAATGCAATCGCAAGCGAAATTTTGCTTAAAGAGTAGGATTTAGACATATTGGCACCTCGTAAAATGAACACTGAAGCGGTCAAACTTCCGTGCTGTTTTGCAATTTTCCGCAAAATTTGACCGCTTGTCGCTAAATAAAAAACATTAGTATTAAAGCAAAAATGCTTGGTTTAGACTAGAGGTTTATTGGGTAAAAATGTGATCTAGTTCACAAAAATAGAAAAATTTTGGAGCATTTTGGCTTACTTTTTACGCAAACGTTTTCGTATGTTGAGGTTTTTTAGCCTAAATGTAATTTTCTTAATAATTCATTGCGTTTTAGAATTTCTATAATAATGAAACAGCAGAAAAGGGTAAAGAAAGTTTGCAAGAGATTATTAAAATAACTGAGTTCAAAATCTTTTGCATAAGATCTAATAAGAAAAGTAATCAAAATTTCTTGTAGGCAATATATAAGAAGCGAATTTACTCCTATATAAGAAAATATTTTCCATAGCCTTTCTAATTTAAAAAACTGATGGTAAACATAATAAACTGAAATAAGAAAGAACAGACTACCAGAAATGCCAATACTTATTCTAAAGAGATCAATTTTAATTTGTTCTAAAACTGATAAATTAAGTTTAGAATGAAGGATATTTAATCCTGATGCATGGATGTAGTCTTTCTCATCAAATAAGTAAAGCTGTATCGCAAAAATTGCACAAACTAAAAACCAAATTAGCAAAGGACGAGTTAGTTTAAATTCCCATTTAGGAAATAAATAACCAATAATAAAGAAAGGATACATAAAATCTATTCTAAATGTTTGCAAGTTAAAGATAAAATTAGGAATAAAGAACAATAAAAAGAAAATAACAATGTATATGACGAGGTTATCTTTAAGAAGGAAATGAACTAGAGTTACTAATATAGAGAAAATGAGCACAGTCCATAAGAACCAATATCCATCAAAAATCTTAAAGGCTAAATCATTTAGATTGATAATAATATAGAATAGATTATCTATATAAGCTGTATTACCTATAATGTAATTATAGAGATTAAAGATAATAATAGGATAAAGCAGGTGATTTATTTTATTGCGTAAAGCTTTAACAAGCGGTCGTTTTTTAAGACTGTAATGCAGAAAATATCCACTAATTAACATAAAAAGCGGCATATGGAAAGAATAGATAAATATTGTAACTTTATCGCTCCAAAATGCTTGAGAAGAGATATAAGCTGCACCATTTCCATTCTGAATGCAGTGCCCTAATATCATAAGAAAAATGGTTAATCCTTTTACAATATCAAGCCATCTATTTCTCTCATCTGTCATATAAACCTCCTGCTAGAGATATACTCAAATAAAATGCTCACTAACGAGTAATAAATTGTATATAATCCCGTCAATACTATAACATATTTAATGAAAGTAAAATGAATTTATATTTAGGCATTATGTCTGGCACCAGCCTAGACGGGGTGGATTTAGCGTTGGTGGATTTCTTCGAAAAGCCCAATTTGGTTGCGAGTGGTTTTGTGCCAATGCCAGAGGATTTACGGGCGAATTTAGCCGAATTGCTTAAATCGGGCGAAACATCGTTACAAAAATTGGGGGAAATCGACCACCGCTTGGGCGTGTTATATGCTGATTGTGTAAACGAATTTCTGGCGAAAAATAAGCTTAAACCCAGCCAAATTAAAGCGATTGGTTGCCACGGGCAGACGGTTTGGCACGCTCCGCAAGGTAACTTCCCATTTACGATGCAAATTGGCGATATGAATATCGTTGCCGCCCGCACGGGGATTACCACCATCGCTGATTTTCGCCGTAAAGATATGGCGATGGGAGGTCAAGGTGCACCGCTGGTGCCTGCCTTTCACGAAGCAGTTTTTGCATGCCCAAATCAGTTTACCGTTGTGCTCAATATTGGCGGCATTAGTAATATTTCGGTGCTTGATCCTAAGTCGGAAACCATTGGCTACGACGTAAGCGTAGGCAATGCACTGATGGATAGTTGGATTGAAAAACATCTCGGTAAGCGTTACGACAAAAATGCGGAATGGGCAAAAACGGGTGAGGTGATCTCTGAACTCTTGGCGGAAATGTTGAGCGAGCCATTTTTACAATTATCGCCCCCGAAAAGTACAGGGCGTGAGCTGTTTAACCTTGCGTGGTTAGAAAAGCAATTTGCAAATTTAACGGCAAAATCGACCGCTTACAAAGTAGAAGATGTACAACGCACATTGGCGGAATTTACCGTTCAAAGTGTCTCTCTTGAATTATCGCAGTGGAAAAATGAGCCAAATAAAGTGTTGTTGGTATGCGGTGGCGGGGCGAGAAACCCACTATTGATGGAACGTTTCAATGTTTTGTTACCAGATTGGCATGTTGGTACGACTAATGATTATGGCGTAGATGTTGATTATGTGGAAGCGGCTGCTTTTGCCTGGTTGGCGTTTCAAAGAATGGAAAACCTGCCAAGTAATATGCCAAGCGTAACGGGGGCATCGCAAGCGGTTAGTTTAGGGGTGATTTTTCCGAAATAATTAATGGATAAAAGGAAAAACTGTCTGAAAAGACAGCTTTTCTTTCATTCTGTGCTATAAATTCTATTCTGTGCTTTAGCTAAGTAGCTTATAATTGAAAATTGACAGGAGAAATCAAGATGAAAAAAATAAAAATGAGGCAGCCTGTTGTAGTGGTATTATTTGGTTTGAGTGCGTTGGTAATGGCAAGTTATTCTGCATTAAAATGAGCTGAAACAAAGATAAACGCCAAATTAAATGTATAGTTGTGAAACGAGTGTAATATGAATCAAACACTACTCAATTCGCTCTCTCAGATGATGACTGAGCAACGCAATCCCCGTTCTCTTAACATTGATTGCATGACGGCAATCGATATTGTGCAACTCATCAACCAAGAAGATCTGTTAGTTGCTAAGGCAGTAGAAAAATGCTTACCTCACATAGCCGAAGCAGTCGAAAAAATCGAACACGCATTCACAAACGGCGGGCGACTTGTCTATATTGGTGCTGGCACGAGCGGACGATTAGGCGTATTAGATGCGTCTGAATGTCCACCCACTTACGGTGTGCCACCTGAAATGGTGGTAGGTATTATTGCAGGTGGCGAGCGAGCTTTACGCCATCCCGTCGAAGGGGCAGAAGACAACTACGAGCAAGGCAAAGCCGATTTACAAGCGGTCGATTTTTGCGAAAAAGATGTCTTAGTTGGCATCGCAGCCAGCGGGCGTACGCCTTATGTGATTGGTGCGTTGGAATATGCCAAATCATTAGGTGCGATTACGGTATCCATTGCCAGTAACGCAGGTTGTGCGATGTCGCAAATTGCAGATATTGCAATTGAGACCGTCGTAGGTGCGGAAATACTCACAGGCTCAAGCCGAATGAAATCGGGTACAGCACAAAAACTGGTGCTTAATATGCTTACCACGGCTTCGATGCTCCGCATCGGCAAATGCTACCAAAACTTGATGGTGGATGTACAAGCTAGCAATGAAAAACTCAAAGCAAGAGCGGTGAAAATCGTGATGGAAGCCACCGACTGCACCAAAGAAACCGCAGAAATCACCTTGCTTCAAGCCGATAACCACGCCAAAGTTGCTATTCTTATGATTTTAGCCAATGTGGATAAACCCCAAGCCGAAAAAATGCTTGCTGAGAATCAAGGCAAGTTAAGGCAAGCACTTCAAAGTTAATGATTTTAAGCGGTCAAATTTCTGTTCTATTTTGCAAAAATGAAAGAGAATTTGATCGCTTTTTATTTTATTCATTTTTGCTAAATAATCTCTTCATAAAATCTCTCTTTATCCTATTTTTAACCGTTTTATAATGTATTCTATCAAAACCAAACGCATTTTAAATGCAAATTATTAACTTAAAGTAAGGAATAGAGTATGTTAAAAATTAGACGTGCAAATGAACGAGGTCATGCAAATCACGGTTGGTTAAAGGCTTATCACAGCTTCTCTTTTGCGGATTATTTCGACCGTAATCATATGCATTTTTCCGATTTACGGGTGATTAACGAAGATTTTGTCCAGCCGACAATGGGCTTTGGAATGCATCCGCATAAAGATATGGAAATTCTCACTTATGTGCTGGAAGGAAAAATTGCTCACAAAGACAGTATGGGCAATGTGAAGGAATTTAATGCAGGTGAGTTTCAGGTTATGTCGGCGGGTTCGGGCGTATATCATTCAGAGTTTAATCCGTCTGAAACGGACGTGTTGCACTTGTTGCAAATCTGGATTATGCCGAATGAATATGGTATTACGCCTCGCTATGGGCAAAAGCAGTTTGCCGATAAAGAGGGTGCAACTTTAATTCTTTCACCAAATGCGGAGGGTGGCTCGTTTAAGGTCTATCAAGAGATGAAATTATGGCGTTATCAATATGGAGTGAAACTAAACAGCAGCGATGCGTTGGCGGTAAGTGATGAAACTTTGCTTGAATTGCAAACAGCCAGTGCAGTGGAATTTTTATTGTTTGATTTGAAATAGCAAAAAATTTTCTAAAAAACACCGCTTGTATTATGCTTACAAGCGGTGATGCTAGAAGAATATTTAATTTTCCATTATTCTTGATAATTAACCCAGTTACCTAACTTATCAATATAGCCTGTATATCCATTAAGAGTAACTTTGGCTATCCCATTTTTAAAGACGGTTTCAGTACTATCTAAAATAGGAGGAATTGCCCATTTTCCTTGTTTATCAATAAATCCCCATTTTCCGCCTTGACAATTTTTACCATAGCCAGATGTTGTTGCTGCTGCCATTCCTTCATTAAAATAAACGACACAGGCAAATTGTGGTTGGATTTGATAATAGCCAGAGGTATCAATAAATCCCCATTTCCCATCCGTTGTTTTTACTGCGGCTAAACCATCATAGAAATCAGCAGCGTAAGCCCATTGCGGTTTAATTACGATCTCGCCATTTTGATTGATATGCCCCCACAATGCGCCATCTTGATATTTCGCTAAGCCATAACGAAATTTTTTGCCTTTTGCTCTCGCTTTTATCTCATCAGCTTCAGCTTTACGCTGTTTGGCTTCTTCGGTTAAACGTGCTTGTTCTTGTGCGTTTGCTTCAGCATCTAATTTGGCTTTTTCTTGGGCAAGTGTTCTCGCTTTTGCTTCCTCCAAAGCGATTTGCTCCGCTTGAGCTTTTGCTTGTGCTTCTAATTTCGCTTTTTCTAATGCGACTTTGTCAGCTTTATCTTTCTCATTTTGTTGTTTTATCAACGCACGAGAGCGTTCACATGCCTTTAATTCGCTTTGTTTACAACCTTCTTCATAATAGAACGCGGCTTTTTCTAAATCAGCCTGGCTCTCATAAATTTCCCCTAATTTATAAGCAGCCTGCCCATTTTTCTGATTAGCGGATTTTTCTAAAAAAGCGATAGCTCTTTCTGTGTTGCCTTGTTTAAGCAGTAATGTCGAAAAATTCAGTTGCGAATTTATATCACCACTATTCGCTGCTTTTTCACAGAAAGAAAATGCAAGGGATTGTTTCGCTTCATCATTTGATAAAGTTTGGCATTGTTCCACGCTATCATCAAAACAACCGCTTAACAGCAAAGGGGTAAATAATACAAGCGGTTTTATTTTATTTAATCTTTGCATTATTTATACTCCACACACTCTTTTTCTTTTTTATTAGATGGTTTAGAACAAACCGTACTAAGTTGATTTTTCAATTTTTGAATCTCTGTTTTGCTATTTTCCTCAACTTTTTGTTTTTCTTGTTTTAAGTCACTCAGCTCTTTCTCCATTTCTTCAACATTCTTTTGAGTTGTTTTTAGCTTAAGATATTCCTTATTTTGTTCCTCGCTGATCTTTACACTCGAATCGAACCATTGCCACGCAAAAGTGAAAACAAGCATAAGAAAGAGTAATGCACAAATTATTGCTAACACTTTTGTTGCCATAGAAGGATTACTTATATCATCTACTTGTACAGCTTGAGCTGGTTCTACAGGCTGACGCAATTTCAACTCAAGCGATTTGAACTTATTATCTAGCTGTAAAGTTAATTTTTGTTCAGTTTTTTCTGCCACTTGTTTTGCAACCTCGTTTGAAAAAAGAGAAAGCCGAGTATCACCTAATTCAGCTTTAGCTCGCACTTTTTTCATTTCTGCAATCGCATTATCTCGCTCTTGTTGATAAGCCCTAGCTTGGACTTCAACCTTTTTTGTGACTTCTTGCTGAATGATTTTCGCTTGTTCACTCTTTAATTGTTGGATTTCACCGGTTGCATCTTGATATTTTTTACTCAGCTCCTGTATATAAGTGTGCAAGTAATGAATTTCCGATTTATAAGACGAAACAAAGATATCTAAGCTAAATAATTGCGAAGATGAGATTTGCAAACGCTTCATTTGGCGTACTTGTGCAGAAATATGTTCACTTTCTGTAAAGAAGATATCTTTATATTGATAATGTAATCCGCTTGTTATCAAGTACTCTGCGACTTTTAACGCTTCACCTTCTTGGCAATGGATAAATAAAAAGTCAGAAGAGGCGGTTTTCGTAATGCTATTTTTAACAGGTGCAACTAATTGAATTTTTTCTAATGCTTTTGGTGATTCAAATGTTTTACCTGTAATACTGGTATGGTAAGCCTTTTTCTCGTTGTCAATAAAGTGAGTCATTTGATAAATACTTAATTGACGAAGGCCAGAAAAAATATCTTTTATGCTGTTAGGCGAAAATGAGGCATTAGCCGCTTCAATAAAGCTACCAAAATAAGTGCCTGCTCGAGTCTGCCCTTGCTCATAAATAGAGAAGTATTCTGCAAAACCTAAAAGCGAAACGTTTTGTTCCGTACGGCTGATTAAGGCATATAGAGGAGCATCATCACCTAATTTTGGTGAAGGCAAACAACCACCTAAATCTTGCCCTAATTCAAAAGCGGTTTTGCCTAAATTAAATTGTTTGTCAATGCCATTATTGGTATATTGACGACCTGCTGGCGTACCGACCAATCCCCAGCCTAAATATTGTTTAAAATTTTGTTCTTGTGTCATTATGCTTTCCCACTAAACCAACGCTTAAATTTATCCCAACAATTTAATTCTTTTACTGCTGAAACGCCCATGCCCTCTTTATATAACCAATTAAAGAATTTCTCTGGGCACTCTTTATCAAATTCGGTTAATAAATCGGAATTAACAGAGAATTTTCCCATTCGATAAAAAATCGTTTTATTATTTGGCGATTCATTAAAGAAACTATTTGCAAAGGCAGGAATTTTTTCTAACGCATAGTGCATCGGGTCATAACCATTGCGTTCTACGGCTGCTATATCTGTTGCAAAAATTTTATCTGCTTTAGAAAGCAGTAAGGCTTTTGGAAATTGTTTCCCTTGACTACTTTGAATATATTGAATTTTAGTGAAAACTTCACTTAATACATTCATTTGTGGAATTTTGCCATTATCAGATAATGACTGATCGTAAACAAAGGCAATCTTTGTTTTAACGTCCGATTCTAAAATAGCTGTTAAATAATTTGGCAGCATACCTGATTTATTTTTATCTCGACTATGGAAGGCTTCTTCTGAATGTTCGCCTGAAGCATCAACAAATACAATTTCAATTGGTGGCTTAGATTTATCGGTTGGCGTAAAAGAAATATGCATTTCAAAGTATTGTTTTGTATCAGTACTGGTTAATTTTTTTGTACCCACAATGTCATTAAAACGATCTTGTAATTGATAGAATAATTCTTCTTCACTTTCAGTGGTTTTGTCGGTTTGTAGATAAACCACACCACCAATATAATTTTTCATATAGTGAAGTACGCTACCAATAATCCACGTTTTACCTGATGCAGGGCTACCAAAGAATAAAACATAGTGCTTATTTTCAGCGTTTTCATTTAATTCTTTTACACGTTCGTGATATTCTTCATCAGATAACTCTTTCACTTCACGCTTATCTAATTTTGCCTGCTTAGTGATTGGCGTATGCGTGTAGTTTGAATTGAATTCTGGTAATGGCTCAAAAGCGGCAAATTCATTTTTTTCGATGACAGGTTCTTCCGTTACGAAATCAAGCGGTGGATTTTCTTCCTTACTTTGCTCTGTTTTTTCTAAATCAACGGCAAAAGTGGTTTCTTCTGTTGAAGGTTTTGTTGTTTGCTCTTCGGTTTCAAATGGATTCTTTAACATACTGCCTCCTACATTGAACGACCAGAATGAATGACTTGTGCAGGTTCTTTTTCGTTACGGCCGAAGAACACGAGTAAACTTAATACCACAGCCCAGTCAATAAATAAGCAAAGAATGGTGAATAACACCGCAACAAGAGGATGATCTACAAATGCCGATTTGAAAGAGAAGGCGATTTTACCAATCTCTTGGCTTTCAAAAGGTACTTTTTCAAATTTGAAAATAGCGGTATCGTTGATAAATTCTTGTGTGTTTGAGCCAATCTCATTAATCACATTCACTGCTTTTAAATTGGTTTCAAAACCATATTGTTTAACATCTGCGGCGGTAGATAGCACATTGTCAATTAAATTATTGATTTCTTTTGCTTTTTTCTCCGTATTAGCACGGATTTCCTCTACTTTATCGTAATCTTTATTAGTAAGCTTACGGCGAGTGATTTGGTCAATATTTTCTTGATAACGTAATGCCAATTCTTTTGGGGAAATACCTCTTGTACCAAATTCAGTGAGGCGTTCACCGAGTACTCCTTCAATTTCACGAATAAGCTCTAATGCACGTTTGCCTAAACCAGGTCGAGCTGGATCTGAAATTTGGCTCACAAGTTGTTCCGTTAATGCTTCTACGCGATTGCGTTTTTCTGTTAATTCAGGGTTGAAATTATTTAAGGCTTTATTTGTTGCACTAACGACATCATTAAGCTGCTGCTTATGTTTAAGAAGTTCATCACGGAAGAGTTGCTCTTTTTGATAGCTGGTATAAATCGCATTGAAGTTCCCAGCGAAGGAAAAAAGTGAAAAGAAAAAGTAGGCGATTAAAAAGCCAATAACGGGCAATTTATTTAAACGGCGAGTCCCAATAAACAGGGTAAAGCCATACATTAACATCGTAATTGCTGCAGAAAATGCCCAAGCAAAAGTAGCCCCGAATAAATCGGTAAAGCCTAATGCAGTTTGAGCAAGGCTAATCGCCATAAAAACAAATAAAGGAATATGTACCCAGCCAGGTAATTTTTTTGTTGTTGGTTTCATTATATAAGACCTCAAAAATGTTGATGTAAAATTGAGTGCAAATCATACCAAGAACGAGCAAAAAAAAAACAACTCCGACCTCGAATTGTAAATTTTACACAGAAAAAAACCGCTTGTAGAAAATGTTACAAGCGGTCATAAATTTAGACTGTTTTGCAATTAAGCTGCACGTTTTCTTGCTAAAATGCGATTAGCACATTCAGCCGCAGCAGTTAAGCCGCCTGCCATCATAATCACGTCTTTGATGACTAAGCGACCAACACCAGAGAGATAAGGGAAACCATAGGCTGGTGTTGGTAAATCACCGCCCAGATTAGGCACCCAAGCCTCTGGTGTAGTAATTAAAAATGAGAGTGTTACAATCGACATTCCGAAGGTGAGCAATCCGCCTGCCAAGCCTGCGGTTGCATTCCAGATACCTGCTAAAGTGAGGATGCCCACAGTCACGATAATTGCACCGATGATATAAGAAGTGGTGTAAGTACCGTTTTCTTTATGCCATTCGATGTTTTTCGCTACCATTTTGCCTTCAGGATTTTTGTGAAGGGTGTATTCCATCACCATTTCGCCTTTGTCATTTTCAACTAAATTTGGACCTTTTTTATACATATAGCTGAAGAACGGGCTGTTTGATACAAAGTGGGCGATGCCATCCGCTTCATATTGACAAACTTTTAAGCCGCCAATCCAAACCATAACGATAAAAATAGCAATACGAATAAAGTTGATAAATTGGCGTTGCATTGGGGCAACGATTTTAGCAACAAATTCAACAAACGCATTAAATGCACTCATAGATACCTCATTAAGAGTAGTAAAAAGGGACGCAATTATTGCATATTTATCTGTTGAAAATATTGATGGTAAAAACTATTTATTCGTAAGATTTTGACTATCTTGATTGCACAATTTCGAATTGCGTTTGAATAATCTTTTTGAAGTTTTCAGAACAAGCTGCCCAATCAACAATATCTACTTTCCAATCTAAATCGGATTCAGAAAAGGCATCGACTAAATTGGCGTGCGTTTCAAGTGAAAGCGGTTTTTCGGTAATAATAGCGAGATCTAAATCTGAATAGCGCTTTGCCGTACCTTTAACCCGTGAACCAAATGCCCAAACTTCATATTCAGGCACATTCTTGTGTAAAATATCTAGTACGATTTGGCGTTCAGCCTCAGTAATTGCTAGCATTTAAACCTTCTTGTAGCGATTTTTGTAGAAACTGGACCTCTTTTAAAAAATCAGGAATGCCAGCCACGACTAAGATAGCGGTTTCTTCATCGTAAGTATGGCTTGTACGACTTCTCATATCACGATATTTCCGCCAATCTTGCCAACTTCCGAGTAATAAACTGCGTTCATTTGCTGTGCGAATTAAATCTTGGAAAGTCATCCCATCAAATTCAGCGGGGTTAGCAGAGGTCTGTTCCAAAAATCGCTTAAGCATTTTATGACTAATTTCGTAAGTAAATTCAAAACGCTGAACTAAACCATCGCGAATCTGAATATCACTTGTGTCTGATTCGTAACGTGTGAGCCCTTCAGACAAACGAGTTATTGCATTATTAAGTGGGGTTAAATCAAGATTCATTTTCTTCTCGCAAACTTTTCTTACATTTTTACCGCTTGTTTCATCGCCTCAAACAATTCATCCAACATCGCAAAGCGTTTGCGGTACATTGAACGTTTTTTGCTTGGGATTTCGTCTAAATTGCGGTCATCTTCAAGTGGGAGCAACCAATAATCTTCACGTTTTCCGCCTGCTTCAGAGAAAATCGCATCGTAATCCACCACATAGCGCTTGCTTTGCACAAGGCGCGATTTGTTCTGATATTTTTGCGGAATGCCCAATAATTTATCGTACCCTAAAATTTTGGTAAGGCTTTTCATTGCTTCTACCATCAAATACGCAGGGCGTAAGCCGTGGCAAGCTTTAGTGAGCTGTTTTACCATCTCTTTTGAGCCTTCAAAATTTGGACCTTGTACCACCGCTATCAATAGTGCATCGCCCAACTTGCCAAAAGTCAGCAAGTAAATCAGTTGATTCTTAGGCTTATAACGAAGTTCCAATGCCCAATAACCTTCCATCGGCTGGTGTTCGTTGATGTTAAGCAAAATCTCAAAATCAGGGATAACTTCGCAAAAACTTAATGGTTGCTGCCACAAAGGTGGGTTGAGATGAGCAAGTTGTTGCGGGATAAAAAGCAAGTTCTCACAGATAGCATTAAAACGTTGTTGGCTGTTAAAACGTTTATCTAAAAAGCGATGCACTAATGGATAGCCGTAGTTTGTTCGTTCGTTAAGTAGAGAAATAAGCAAAGGGTGTTGGTTGACAAATTGCTCAAATTTTTTAACCGCTTGCACGTGTAAAAGTGAACGCAGGCGATAGCGTAAACGCTTGCCTGCATAAGATTTTTTGCCTCGGTTGGGATAAATATCGTTTGCTTTTGTCCAGTGATATTGCGATAAATTCATTGTAGCTCCTTAAAATCGGCGGTTATTTTCGCATAATTTTAATGATTTAGCGAATCCATAAGTTTAATTACATCTTCCATACATTTTAAAAATGTTTCAATAGATATTTTAAAATCTTTATTGACTTAAAATTTAGCTATGCTATTCTTTACCCAACTTAAGAGTCGGAGGATGTATGAAAACCACTTTCCATATCGTTCAAAGAATGAACCATCGCGGAATCAATAAAACACTATTAGATTGTGTTGTTGAGTTTGGGGAAATCAAAAAAGACAAATACGTTATCAGCAAAAAACTTGCCAATTCATATATCAAATTAATTCAGCAAGAATTGGCAAAACGTAAGCATTAGAGAGGTAAAAAAATGAGAATAGCAGAATACAATCATAGTTTTTCACAAATGAGTAAAGAACAACTTAACTTTTTACTCAAACAGATGAAAAAGATTGCCGATAAACAAGGTGTTATTGTTGTGATGGAAGATAATGCTCTCCTGACTACTTATAACCTTTGCAGCTATAACCGTAAATTATCAAGATACCATTAAGGGTTCATTATGACTCAATTACTCAAATTAAATAAAAATAGCTTTAATGATTTTTACCAAACTATGCACAATAAATTGTCGATTGAAATCATTAACGAATTAGCGATTAAAGCAATGGCAGTGGTGGTTTTAAACGAAAATAAATTGCTAAGAAATCAGGATGAACTTCGTACTATAGTGGAAAGCACAGAACGAGAATATGCTGAAGTTTTCTTACAAAATAGCCACGATATTTTAAGTAATCATCTTTCTCCAACTATGATGAATTTGCTGGCAGATTTAAGTGAAAATCAGCAAAAAGGCTTACTGACTAAAGAAAATAAGCAAGATTGGTTACATCATTTATTTAATCTTCAGCTAGGAGGAAAAAGTGATCTCTTTGCTTTTGAAGAGAGTGTTTATGCACTTTGTAATCAGCTATTTTCGAGTGTAGAAGGGGATGTTTATCTCACATCAGGTAATGCAACTTACCACAGTTTAATGCTAAGTGAACAGCAATCTGTGGCGGCAGAAAGTATCAAATCTACAAATATCCCAGCGTTGTTGAATTTAATTTTAGGCAACATCCAATATAAAGTGAGTGACCCTATTTTAAATCCAGCTTATATGCAAAATGGAAAACTAATGCCTTTTAAAAAAGGATTTTTGGCAGAGCCTTGGGGAATGAAAATTAGCCTTAATGAAGATGCAAAGCAACGTTTTTCTGTCGTTAGCAATAACTATCAGAATTATGCGATTCAACATTTATGGCAACAAGTAAGTGATTTTGCGATTGTCGCTGTGCCAATGAACCATTTATTTTCTACGGTAAAAAGTGAAATTGAAATGCGTAAATGGTTGCTTGAGCAAGGTCATTTGAAATCAATTGTGGCTTTTCCTAGTGGCGGTTTTATAAAGAGCACAAATATTGGTTTTTCTTTACTGATTTTTGATTTCACGAAAATTTATGATGAAGTGAATTTAGTTTCTCTTAAAGATTCCGATTTTGTTGAAAGACAGTTACGAGAAAATAAACTTACTCAAATTGACACTTTGGTTGAGATCATTAATGGCAAGTCAAACAAAATCTCTCAAAGAATTGCGATAGAAACCTTGGCTAAAAATGATTATGTACTCGATCCTGAACGCTATATTGTCGATTCACAAACCGAAGCCGCTCTTGAGATTTTAAATCAATACGAAACGGCAACATTGGGCAGTTTTGTAGAAGTTTTGCGTCCTGCTCCATCGCTTTCAAAAGAAGAAGGTAAATATTCTATTTTTGAAATTCAAGGCGGCGATCTTCCGGAATATGGCTACATTGATTCTATTAGCAAAACAAATCAGGTAGAGGAAAGCCAGCTAAAAGGGTTAGAAAAGTATTATTTAAAAGAAAATGATATTTTAATTACCATTCGCGGTGTAACAGGCAAAGTTGGCATTGTTTCAAAAAGCTTACTTGAACAATATGAAGGGCGTGTAATTGCAGGAAAAATCTGTGTGGTGCTACGTCTGCAAAATGCAGAAAAAATTACACCGCTTGCGTTGTTAATGCAACTTCGTTCGGAATTTTGTCAATCTCGTTTGCAGTTACTCTCATCAGGGGCAATGATTGCAGGGTTATCAGTGAAGGATTTAAAAGAATTTCCTATAGCACTTTTTTCTTTACAAAAACAGCAAGAATTAGCAGAAAATTTTCACCAACAAGCCAAAATAAAACAAATGATTCGCCAACAAGAGCAAGAAATGAAACAGCTTGCTAATAATTTCTGGCAAACAAACTAAGGAATAACAATGGCTAAAGCACCGAAAAAAAGCAAAATTGAAGAGCTTTCACTAGAAAGCGTAATGATGAACTGCCGTAATGCTCTGCGTGGTAAAGTGGGCGGAAATGAAAAAAATCGCGATACTGTAATGGGACTGGTTTTCTTAAAATTTGTTGGCGATAAATTTGCCGCTCGCCGCGCTGAAATAATGGCGCAATATCCTGAAATTTTTTGGGAGCAAGAATCCTTTTATCGTAGTGAAAACGTATTCTATCTTAACGAAACAGCTCGCTGGTCTTATTTAGTGGAGCAAGCCTCAAGCGATGATATTGCGGTGAAATTAGATAAAGCGATGGCGGATATTGAAGAACGCAATCCGCCACTTAAAGGCGCGTTGCCGCAAAACTTCTACGCGACACTCGGCATTGGCAAAAAAGAGATTAAAAGCCTCATTGATGAAATCAATAAGCTCGACAACAACCGTTTTCACGAAAAAGACTTGATTGGGCGTGTACAAGAATATTTCTTGCAAGTGTTTGCGATTGATTCAGGCGTTGGAAACAGCTTATCGAAAATGACAAAGTGGAAGCCATTATCGTATTACCACGTGAAATGTTTTATTCCACCGATATTTCTGTCACCTTATGGATTTTAAATAACAACAAAAAAGAGCGGTCATTAAATGGTAGAAATTTACGCAATCGTCAAAATGAAGTGTTATTTATGGATCTCCGTACGTTTAATACCAACGTTTACGAGAAAAAATATATTCAATTAACACAAGCTGATATTGAACAAGTAAAATCCACCTATTTTAACTGGCAAACAGGTGAAAATTATGCGGATATTCCTGAGTTTTGCCAATCGGCAACTCTTGAAGGCATTCGTACAAAAAATTATTCCCTTGCACCAAGTCAATATATTCAATTTGTTGATCGCGATTTAGAGATTGATTACAACGCAGAGATGAAAAGAATCCAATCAGAAATGACCGCGCTTTTGACAAGCGAAAAACAATCGCAAGCGATGTTAGAAAAAGCGTTTGAAGGGATTGGGTTTAAATTAGGAGAATAGGTGTTTTAACCCTTAAATTAAACGTGGATACAGGTGAGTTAAATCTTCTTATCAGTAGAGCTAGATACGAATACATGGGAGCTAATAAGGAATAACGAGGGCTGATTGAGTATGAGGTTGGATTTACTTCTGCCAAATCTCCCCTACCCCTCTTTGCTAAAGAGGGGGCATTCTTTAGTAAATTAATGATTACTGGCTCATTTGCATTCATTATAAAATAATGTTCGGGTAATGCTCTGAAATTAAACTCTTATGCGATCCAATCCCCTCTTTAGCAAAGAGGGGTAGGGGAGATTTGGCAGAAGTGATTAACGAAGAAATTAATAAAAAATAACCAAGGAATAAAATGAAACACAAACTCGGTGATTTAATTGAACTCTATTCAGAAGCCTGTGGAATAGAGAATTTAACAGTAGATGAAGTATCAGGCATCAACCGTGATAAAGAATTTTTTTCACCTGCAAAGCAAGTGGGAACAGATACCAGTAAATATAAGATTGTTCCACCAAATTACTTTGCGTGTAATTTAATGCATGTTGGTCGAGATATTGTTTTACCAATTTCATTAAATACCACAAACAAAAATAGAATTGTTAGCCCTGCTTATACGGTTTTCAAAATTAAAGATGAAAGCAAAATCTTAAGTGAGTTTTTCTTTATGTGGCTAAAATCAGACGAAAAAGATCGTTATTTTTGGTTATTTACAGATAGTTCAGTGAGAGATGGTTTATCTTGGGACGATCTCTGCAACATCGAACTCTCCCTCCCATCCCTTGAAATCCAACAAAAATATGTGGCGGTGTATCAAGCAATGCTTGCCAATCAACGTGCTTATGAAAAAGGATTGGAAGATTTGAAGTTGGTGTGTGACGCCTATATTGAGCATTTGCAACATTCAGAGCCATTGCATAGGATTGGGGATTTTATTGCGGAACATAAAGTGAAAAATAACGGTTTATTAGATCAAAATTCTGTAATGGGTATTGCTACGGCAAAAACATTTATTGAAACAAAATCTAATTTAGAAGGTGTTAATTTAGATAATTATTTAATTGTGCCTTCTCGTTATTTTGCTTATGTCGCAGATACTTCACGCCGTGGAGATAAAATATCTTTGGCATTTAACGAAAGTAAAAATAATTATTTAGTATCATCAATTAGTACGGTTTTTTATAGCAAAAATGAAACCAAACTTCTTCCTGAATACCTTGCATTATTCTTTAACCGTAGCGAATTTGACCGTTATGCACGTTTTCATTCTTGGGGCAGTGTAAGGGAAGTATTTTCTTGGACGGATTTATGTGAAGTTAAGATTCCTCTTCCCGATTTGAACGTTCAACAATTTATCGTGGATATTTACAAAGTATTGCTAGAACGTCGTCGGATTAACGAGCAATTAAAAAACCAAATTAAGCAACTTTGCCCTGTGCTAGTGCGTGGTGCGATGGCTGAAATCTAAAAAGAGCGGTCATTTTTGGCAACTATTTTACAAACGGGATAACCTATGAAATTTTACGAGAGCGAATTAGAAAAAGCCGTGGTGGAATTGTTGGTGCAACAAGGTTACCAACACAGCCAGGGCGATGAATTAAACCGTGCGCCTAACGAGGTGTTATTAGTTGCAGATTTACGCGATTATTTAACCGCTTGTTATCCCGATTTAACGCCAAGCGAAATGCAAAAAATCATCGCTCAATTAGAAAACATTCCTGCCACACCACTTTACCAAGGTTCGAAAACTGCCTTTAAATTGATTAATGAGGGGCTGACTCTTCCGCGTGAAGAGAGCCAAAAGCCCGCGTTACACTTGCGTTTTATTGATTTTGATTGTGTGGAGAATAACCGCTTTCGGGTGGTTAATCAGTTTAAAGTACAAGGCGAGCAAGAGCGCATTCCCGATATTTTGTTGTTTATTAACGGCATTCCTGTCGCCCTATTTGAGCTGAAAAGTGCGATCAATGAAGAGGTAAATATTTATGATGCGTGGGAGCAGATTCATATTCGTTATCGCCGTGATATTCCAAAACTACTGAAATACACTTTTTTAAGTGTGATAAGTGATGGTGCGAATAACCGTTTAGGCTCTGTGTTTACGCCTTATGAATTTTATTACACTTGGAACCGTATCAATAAAGAAGCTACTACGAAAAAAGGCATTCAAACCCTGTTTAGTCTGATTGAAGGGGCATTAACGCCTGTGCGTTTGTTGGCGTTGTTGCGTGATTTTATTTACTATCCAGATCAAAGCGATAATGAAATGGTGGTGGTCGCACGCTATCCGCAATTTTTCGCTGCCAATAAAATGTTTGCCAATATCCAACGCCATTTACGCCCAATCGGGGATGGCAAGGGAGGCACTTACTTTGGAGCAACAGGCTGCGGAAAAACTTATACGATGCTCTATTTAGCCCGAATGTTGGTGCAACGTGAGCAAGCGATATTTAAAAATCCAACAGTAATCATTATCACTGATCGAGAAGATTTAGATAACCAAACAGCGAAAATTTTTACCAATGCGAAAAACTTTTTAGGAGAAGATGAGGTGCTGAGCATTGAGTCTCGCCAAGATTTAGCTGATAAACTACGTGCCAAACCTAGTGGTGGCGTGTATCTAACCACCATTCAGAAATTCGCTGAATATGTCGGGTTGCTTTCAGACAGAGCAAATATTATCTGTATTTCTGATGAGGCTCACCGCACGCAAACTGGTGTGGAAGGAAAAATCTACATTGATGAACAGGGTGTAAAAACTAAATTTGGCTTTGCCAAATACTTGCGTGATGCATTCCCTAATGCTACTTATGTCGGCTTTACCGGCACGCCGATTGATGAAACCATTTCTGTTTTTGGTGATGTCGTTGATCGTTATACAATGAAGCAAGCCAGTGATGATGGCATTACGGTGCGTATTGCTTATGAGCCACGTTTAGCACGAGTGTTGCTTTCAGAGGAAAAAATCAAAGAAATTCAGGCTTATTATGATCATTGTGCGGAACAAGGTTCAACCGACTATGAAATTGAGCGAAGTCAACGAGAAATGAGTCAGATGCGCCAGATTTTGGCACACCCAACTCGATTAAAATTACTCGCTCAAGATATGATTTCACACTATGACGCACTTTGTGCAGAAAATCCTGCCATCGTGAAAAAAGCAATGATTGTGTGTGCTGATCGGGAAATTGCCTTTGCATTGCTCAATGAAATTGTGGCAATTCGCCCTGATTGGGGCGTGGCAAAAAAAGCGGAAAATGAGGCTGCACTTTCTGCAAAAGAATTAGAAAATTTAACCGCTATTGAAAAAATTAAACTGGTGGCGACACGTAACGACAACGACACGCCAGCCCTTTATCAAGCCTGTGGTACGAAAGAGTATCGTAAAGAGTTAGATCGTCAGTTTAAAAACACGCAATCGAATTTCAAAATTGCTGTGGTGGTGGATATGTGGATTACAGGCTTTGATGTGCCGAGTTTAGCGGTGATGTACATTGATAAACCGTTACAAAAACATACGCTTATTCAAACCATTTCCCGCGTTAATCGCAATTTTGCTGGTAAAGAGCAAGGTATCGTGGTGGATTATATCGGGATTAAAAATGCGATGTTACAAGCGGTGAAATTATATGGTAATGATGATGAATCGCCAGTAGATGATATGAAAGTGACACTCGCAATTTTGCGTAATCAATTAGATTTGTTAAGCAAATTGATGCATAGTTTTGATACTCACGATTTCTATCACGGTTCGCCTTTAGCACGATTGCATTGCTTGAACTTAGCTGCAGAATGGGTGCAACAGAAAAAAGAGACAGAAAACCGTTTTATGGGGCTGTCGAAACGACTCAAAATGGCGTATGAAATTTGTGTGGCATCAGGTGAGTTAAGTGAGCAAGAAATCGAAAAAAGTCAGTTTTTCTTAGCGGTAAGAGCCGTGATTTATAAACAACATTCGGGCAGCCAGCAAGCGCCAGACACCGAGCAGATGAATGCTTTTGTGAGCAAAATGGTGGAACAAGCGATTGCCTCAACGGGGGTGGAAAACATCATCAATATGCAAGAAAGAGAGGCTTTATTTGATGAGAACTTGGAACAAGAAGTAGCTAAAATTGAACTACCTATTTCGAAATTCCACGCGTTACTCGCTTTGCTGAAAAAAGCCATTGGCGAATATGGCAAAACAAATAAAGTGAAAAGTCTTGAATTTGAACAACGAATGAAAGCGGTGGTTGATCGCTACAATAGTCGCGATAATTTAGCATTTGTAAATGAGGTGGTGGGCGATTTCATCAACAGTTTATCAGATGAAATTTTAGATCTGCTTAAACAGCTACAAGAAGACCAATCCTCTTTTGAAGAGCTTGGTATTAGTCTTGAAGAAAAAGCTTTTTTCGATATTCTCACGCATGTGAGAGATGAACATCAGTTTGATTATGATGATGAAAAATGCGTAGTACTTGCCAAAAAAATTAAAGAGTTGGTGGATGATAATCTCCAGTTTGCCGAGTGGAATGTGCGTGATGATATTAAAAACAAGCTGAATATGGAATTGACTCTATTGCTTTACAACAACGGCTATCCGCCACAATGGAATGAGGAAGTGTTTGAAAAAGTGATGGAACAGACAGAGAATTTTAAACAATATCATTAAAAATAAGGCTGATAGGTTTTCACCAATCAGCCTTATTTTTTTACTCTTTCGGCAAGCGTTTAATCGAGAGGATTAAACCGCCCCAGATGATAACTAACGCTGCAACCATCATTAAAATTGCTGATGTGCTCATATTATTCCTCCACGTTAAATTCAGGTTCGTTTTTCCACGGTAAGCGAGACAGGATAAACGCCACGATCACTAAGAAAATTGCCATTCCCCAACCGAAAGTATTAACGAACCAGTTTGGATAACCTTCATATCCTTCGGTAAACACTTTTACGCCTTCACTTAATAGCATAAACGCTAAAACCCCTGTGGTAACGATAATGCATAAACGCCAGATTGTGCCGACTTTGAATGATGAAGTTTTATTGATGTGGTGACCTAATGTACTAAGTTTGCCATTCGCTACAATTGCAATTAAGGCAGCAAAAGCGACCGCTACAATACCAAAGTAGTTCACAAATTTATCCATTACATCCAACATCGGCAAGCCTGTTGTGGTACCGAATAAGATCACTGAGACGATCATCATTGGCACGCCAACCACGAAAGTCGCAGTTACACGCCCCATTTTGAGTTTGTCTTGAATGGAAGCAATAATTACCTCAATTACTGAGATAAATGAAGTTAATGCTGCAAAGGTAAGTGAACCGAAGAACAACACGCCTAAAACCGTGCCCATTGGTGCTTCGTTAATGATGGTTGGGAAAGCGAAGAAGGCTAAACCGATGCCACCTTTTGCCACCTCACTGACTTCTTGACCTGCGGCAGTTGCCATAAAGCCAAGTGCAGCGAACACGCCGATACCGGCTAACACTTCAAAACTGGAGTTTGCAAAGCCGACCACCAAGCCTGTGCTAGTAAGGTCTGAATCTTTTTTCAAGTATGAAGAGTAGGTCACCATAATTCCGAAACAGATTGAAAGCGAGAAGAAGATTTGCCCATAAGCTGCAATCCATACGCTTGGATCTGCTAATTTTGACCAATCTGGCGTGAATAACGCATCTAAGCCTTTCGCTGCCCCTGGTAGTGTTAATGAGTAAACTACGAGTGCCACGAACATCACCACCAATACTGGCATTAAAATGCTTGAACTTTTTGCAATCCCTTTTTGTACGCCAAGGGCTAATACTAATAATGCGACAACCCAAACGGCAATCAATGGACCTGTGACTAAGCTAACAAAATCAAAACTCACACCTTGTGCAATATCGCCCATTTTAAGGAACTCACCGACGAAGAAATCAACCGGTTTATCGCCCCACGTTTTGCTAAATGAAAAGAAAGTATAAATGGCTGCCCAGCCTAATACTACTGCATAATATAAGCCAATGATGACATTCACCATTACTTGCCACCAGCCAAATACTTCAAAGTGTTTATTTAAGCGACGGAATGAGAGCGGAGCGGCTGCACGATGGCGGTGACCAATCGCAAAGTCCAAGAAAAGTAGCGGAATCCCTGCAGTTAAAAGTGCAACGATGTAAGGAATGATAAATGCACCGCCACCATTTTCATAAGTGGTATAAGGGAAACGCCAGATGTTCCCTAAGCCTACGGCTGAACCGATGGCTGCCATAATAAACGCTTGACGACCTGAGAAGGTTTCGCGTTTGTGGGTTGTTTGATTAGACACGGAAAAGTTCCTCTAAAAAGTTAAAAATGCAAACATTGATTTGAGTTTAGTCAAATAAGTTGCGAATAATTCGCAGACGAGTGAAGAATATGCTTAAGTGATTAGAAAGTAAAGAAGAGGAATATAAAATTTTGATGGGTTTTTAGTAAATTTACTAGTCTATTATTCTATATATTTGAGATAATAATAGATGTTTATGCTAAAAATTATCTTATTCTAGTTTTTGTGATAAGTTTGAGGATTAAAAAGTAGAGGGAAAGTTTGTTTTTTAATTGGATAAAAAACAAGCGGTGAGATTTGCAAAATATTGTACAAATCTACCGCTTGAAAGGAGATATTAATTTTCTGTATCAAGCAGCGGCTCAACTTTCGCTTGTTTTACCATATTATCTGCCACTTCTAACACCGTAATTTTCAGGTTATAGAGCTCAAATACCGTATCTTCATCAGGAATTTTTTCCAAGTGTTCGAGAATCAAACCGTTGAAGGTGCGGACTTCATCCACAGGCAGTTGCCAGCCAAAGAGTTTGTTCAGATCGCGTAAATTTGCAGAGCCTTCGATAATCACTGTGCCGTCTGCTTGCTGTTTGACCTCTTCTTCAAGCGTTGGGGCGGTTGAAGTGGTAAATTCGCCCACAATCTCTTCTAAAATATCTTCTAGCGTGACTAAGCCTTTGATATCACCGTATTCATCAACCACCAAGCCGATTCGCTCTTTATTTGCTTTGAAGTTCATTAATTGCGTAGTCAGCGAGGTGCCTTCAGGGATGAAATAGACCTCATCCACAGCACGAATCAGCATCTCTTTAGTGAACTCGTTTCGCTCTAACATTAAGCGGAACGCCTCACGTACGCGAAGCATCCCCAGCACGTTTTTGTCCATATTGCCTTTGTAGATCACTACGCGAGTGTGAGCGGCACCTGTGAGCTGACGCATAATCGCTTTCCAGTCGTCGTCGATGTCAATTCCGCCAATGTCATTGCGAGGCACCATAATATCTTCGACTGTCACTTTTTCCATATCCAAAATGGAAACGAGCATCTCTTGGTGTTCGGTTGGAATAAATTTCCCTGCTTCAAGCACTACACCACGCAGTTCTTCTGCACTTAAGCCTTGGTTTTCATCCTTATGAATGCGGAAGAGCTTCATTAAGCCGTTGATGATTAAGTTCATCAAAAAGACTAATGGTAGGATGATTTTTTTAAGTGGAACAAGAATGTAGCTAACAAAAAAGCCGATACGCTCAGGGTAAATTGCAGCAATGGTTTTCGGCAGAATCTCAGCGAAAACCAACATTACAAAGGTCAGAATACCTGTCGCCGCAGCAACTCCCGCATCACCTGCAATACGCATACCAATCATGGTTGCAATCGCTGAGGCAGCAATGTTTACAAGGTTATTACAGATTAAGATAAAACTTAATAAAACATCGGTTTTTTCAAGTAGTTTGCTGGCTAAAATCGCACCTTTATGCCCTTGTTCGGCAAGGTGTTTCATTTTGTAGCGGTTAAGTGACATTAGCCCTGTTTCAGAGCCAGAGAAGAATGCCGAGAGGGCTAAAAGAATGGCAAGTGTGATAAAAAGCGTACTCAGGGGGATACTGTCCAAAATAAATTTCCTATGTTTGTAAATATTCAAGCGGTTGAGTTTTGTTGGTATTTTGCAAAAACAAAATAAATTTAACCGCTTACCGTTCTGGCTATTTCACCAGATGACTACCAAAATAGCCGATTGTGAGTAATATCATACCCGAAATTGAGTAAATAAGCACCCGATTTCCACGCCAGCGGAATTTCCACTGTCCAAGCAGTTGCACCGCATAAATAATCCACGCCAGTGAGGTGAAAATCGCTTTATGCACTTGCTCAGGAGCAAAGAAATTGTGCAGATAAATCATTCCCGATATAAGTGCTACTGTCAGCATTGCTTGCGCTGCAAGGGTGAGCGTGAAAAAATGGCGTTCAACAGTCATCAATGGCGGCAGCATTGAACAGAAAAAGAGCTTTTTGCTTTTAAGCTTTTGATCGAGCCATTTAAGTTGCAGTGCATAAATAAACGCCAAGAAAAAGAGGGCGTAAGAGAACAAGGCTATGCCTAAATGGAAGATAAGCCCCGCATTTTCGGCAATATTTTTTGTAAAGTTACCTGTTGCAATTAGGCTTACTGCTACGCTACAAATCCCGAAAGTGTAAACAATCATCAGCGGAAACCAGATGGTTCGCCATTTGAGCAAGGTAAGGGTTGCAAAAGCACTTAATAACAGGCTCATCAAAGCATTAACATTGGCAAGCGTGAAGTTCTGCCCTTCGCTTAAAAGCAACTCTTGCGAGGTGCTAATAAAGTGGCAAAGCACGGCAACTAAGCCAATGGAAAAAACGGCTTTAATATTCGGTTTTTTATTGCTATTTTGGTTTTCAATATTTGCCAATGTAGGAGTAATCCAGAGCAAGGCTGCAATGTAAGCGATAATGGCAAAGATGGAAAAAATCATAAAATGTTCTCTAATTAAGAATCGTTGTCAAATAATGCTTAAGGTAGCAGTTTTTTTGGATCTTTTCTATCTTTGAATGAAATAAGCGGTTATTTTCAGTTAATTTTTTGCAAATTGTTTTGAGAAAATAACCGCTTGAAAGAGATTGATTAGGTTTTTTCTGATTCTGAGACGGTATCTTGATAATCTAATTGCATACGATTAACGTGTTTTACAACAGATAGAAAAGCAATCGTTGCACCAATACTCATAAGACCTGAAAAAGTAGAAAGGCTAGTTAAAAAGCTGAGTTCCCCAAGCGTTGGATTTTCCAATCGCAAAGAAAGTTTGAAATAAGCATTATCTACAATTGTTGAAACAATCCATAACCCCCACCACACTTTTAATAATGTAGGCGAAGAGGGTAATGACCAATTTTTAGGATTTTGGCTTGCAAACCATGTTTCTTTCATTGTTTGGTAAGGTTTTACTAAATTCATAAGTGGAACAAAATACCACCAGATACAGCTGGCATCACTAAATTTTAAGTTCTTAGCACCCCAAACACGTAATCTCTTATGGCTACGATATAACCAAATTCCCGCGTTGATGAAAACTGTAATAAGAAGAATGAAAAGGATAATATTAAATACGGCTGTGTAGTTGTCAAAAGCATCGATGTACTCAGAGATAACTCCATTTTCAATATCATGAATAAATTTTAATGCGATAAGGTCATTCGCAACACTAATGACAAGAAAGATTAAATACGCACTTAATAAGCTAACTAGGAGAGTAGTGTTGTTTTTTATAACTTGCATAAATTGCCTTGTTTGAAAAGAAAATAAACAGCAGAATTATAACGAATTCGACATTGTTTAGAAATAAAGCCTAACGAGTAAAGTAAGAGAATTTTATTAAAAAGCCGATTTTCCTTTTGACTATTTGACGTTCTATCTGTAATATATCGACCCTATGCAAAAGGTAAAACTACCCCTAACAATTGACCCATATAAAGATGCTCAGCGTCGAATGGATTACGAAGGCTACTTTCCAGTAAGTCTTTTAAGCCGTTTGGGTGAATCTGTTGGTCAAGTGCTAAGCGATGCACAAGTTACTCTCTCGTTATATGTTGATCCGCAAAAACTCGTAGTGATTAAAGGCACGGCGACAGTTGATGTGGAGCTTGACTGCCAACGTTGTGGTAACCCATTTACGCAAACGCTCGACTGCACATTTTGTTTCAGTCCAGTGTCAAATATGAATCAGGCGGACGATTTGCCCGAAATTTATGAGCCGATTGAAATTAATGAGTTCGGTGAAGTAAATTTACTAGATATGATTGAAGATGAGTTTATCATTGAATTGCCTCTAGTCCCGATGCATGATGCTGCACACTGTGAAGTGTCCACGCAGGAACAGGTTTTTGGCGAATTGCCTGAAGAACTGGCGAAAAAACCGAACCCGTTCGCTGTATTAGCTAATTTAAAAAAGAACTAACTTAGGAGTATAGCCAATGGCTGTTCAACAAAATAAAAAATCTCGTTCACGTCGTGATATGCGTCGTTCACACGATGCATTAACAACTGCTGCAGTATCAGTAGACAAAACAACTGGTGAAACTCACTTACGTCACCACGTTACTGCTGACGGTTACTACCGTGGTCGTAAAGTAATCAACAAGTAATTCCTTTTTAGAGGTTTAACTTGAATCATCTAACTCTTGCGTTAGATGTAATGGGCGGGGACTTTGGTCCCCGTATTACTATGCCCGCCGTACAAAAAGCATTGGAGTCTAACCCAAGGCTAACTTTTCTTTTATTTGGTGATCAGCAACAGGTTGATCCAATTCTGCAAACTTTTCCAGAAGCACTACAATCTCGCATTCAATTTCAGCATACAGACAAAACCATTGATCCCGAAGTTTCTTTTTCGGTTGCAATGCGTCAAAGCAAAAACAGTTCTATGCGTTTAGCTATTGAAGCGGTTGCCAATGGGCAAGCGGATGGCTGTGTAAGTGGCGGTAATACGGGTGCTCTGCTTGGCTTGGCAAAATTATTGATTGCCCCGCTGCCGAATATTGATCGCCCAGCACTCACTTCGCTTATTCCAACCATGAATGGTAAATCTACTGTGATGCTCGATTTAGGGGCGAATGTAGAGGTCAATCAAAAGCAACTTCTTCAATTTGCTGAAATGGGCAATATTTTTGCTCAAACCATTTTGGGCTTAGTTTATCCTCGTCTTGCTTTGCTTAATATCGGCACGGAAGAGAGCAAAGGCACGCAAGTATTGCGAGATGTAAACAAAATTCTGCACAGACGTTATGACATCAATTATTGCGGATTTATTGAAAGCGATAAGCTAATGAATTATTTGACGGATGTGATTGTCTGTGATGGTTTTAGCGGTAATATGGCGTTGAAAGCATTAGAAGGTGCCGCAAAAAATATCATCTCTTTACATAAAGAAAAAGGGAGTTCTCATCTCTGTTCGTTGGTCAAAAATTTCTTTATGAAAGCATTTTTGTATCGTTACTATCGCAAGTTGCAAGAAATCAACCCAGACAGACATAACGGAGCGACTTTGCTTGGTTTATCAAAAGTAGTGGTAAAAAGCCATGGTGGAGCGAGTGCTAATGCTTTTTTCTATGCGATTGAGTATGCCATTCAGCAGATTGAGCACAAAATCCCTGAACGTATTCAGCAAAAATTGGTGAGTTTAGCTCATTGATTTGCAAAACTTTCCCTAAAATCGCCTGCTTGTTTTCCTATAAATTTTGACTATTTCAGGCTATAATAGCCAAATTTTCCATAATTAAAAATATCGTTGAGAACAAAATATGAACAGCAAAATTTTAGCGACAGGGAGTTATTTACCTAAGCAAGTTCGAACCAATGCTGATTTAGAAAAGATGGTGGACACTTCAGATGAGTGGATTATCACCCGTTCAGGTATGAAAGAACGCCGTATCGCAACGCCAGATGAAACCGTTGCGACAATGGGTTTTGAAGCAGCAAAACGATGTTTAGAGCAAGTTAATTTAGATCCACAAGAGATTGATTTAATTATTGTAGGCACAACGAGCAACTCACATGCTTATCCAAGTGCTGCTTGTCAAATTCAAGGCTTGCTTGGTATTGAAGATGCAATCTCATTTGATGTTGCGGCAGCTTGCACAGGCTTTGTATACGCATTAAGCGTCGCCGATCAATTCGTCCGCACAGGCAAAGTGAAAAAGGCGTTAGTTGTGGGAGCTGACCTCAACTCTCGCAAATTAGACGAAACCGACCGCAGCACAGTGGTGCTTTTCGGTGATGGTGCAGGTGCAGTCATTTTAGAAGCAAGCGAAGAACAAGGCATTATCTCGACCCATTTACATGCTTCAGCTGACACTAAAGAATCGCTTGTGTTACCAAATGCTGAACGTGGTGAGGCGAATTCAGGCTTTATCTCGATGCAAGGTAACTCAACTTTTAAATTGGCAGTTCGTGAGCTTTCGAATGTGGTCGAAGAAACTTTACGTGAAAATAATTTAGATAAAAGTGAATTAGATTGGCTTGTGCCTCACCAAGCAAATTTACGCATTATCACTGCAACCGCAGAAAAATTAGAGATGTCGTTAGATCAAGTGGTGATCACGGTAGATCGCTACGGTAATATTAGTGCAGCAACCATTCCTGTGGCATTAGATGAAGCTGTGCGTGATGGACGTATTCAACGTGGTCAACTATTGTTGCTTGAAGCTTTCGGTGGTGGCTGGACTTGGGGTTCAGCGTTAGTGCGGTTTTAATAATTTTTGTAGGGAGAAATAGAGTTCACGCACGTAAGCGGTTGATTTTCTAATTATTTTCCCGAAACGTATGTGAATTTTTAATCCATACACCCTACACTAAAATACCAAAAGTACTGAATTTTCAGTGCTTTTTTATTGAGAGAAAAATGTCAGAAAAAATTACTTTTGCAGATAAAAAGCGTAAAACCGTTGAACAGGCGGAGTTTACCGAAGATGGACGCTACTTACGGAAAGTGCGTAGTTTCGTATTGCGAACTGGACGTTTGAGCGATTATCAACGCGATATGATGAACAATAACTGGGCAAATTTAGGCTTAGATTATCAAAATACCCCTTTCGATTTCCAAGCTATTTTTGGCAACAACAACCCTGTTATTCTTGAAATTGGCTTCGGAATGGGGCGCTCACTCGTCGAAATGGCGGAGCAAAATCCAGATCGTAACTATATTGGGATCGAAGTTCACACACCTGGTGTGGGGGCTTGTATTGCGTATGCCCTAGAAAAAGGCGTGAAAAATTTACGCGTGATTTGTCACGACGCGACCGAAATTCTACGTGATAGCGTTGCCGATGGCATATTAGGTGGCTTGCAACTTTATTTCCCTGACCCGTGGCAGAAAGCAAAGCACCACAAGCGCCGTATTGTACAACCTGAATTTATCACTCTCGTATTAACCAAACTTCGCTCGAATGGTTTTATTCATTTTGCGACCGACTGGGAAAACTACGCAGAACATATGCTTGAAGTCTTACGCCAATTTGAAAATGAATTAGAGAACACTTCGGCAACGAATGATTTTATTCCTCGTCCTGATTTCCGCCCATTGACTAAATTCGAAGAGCGTGGGCATCGCCTCGGTCATGGCGTTTGGGATTTATATTTTCTCAAAAAGTAATAAACAAGCGGTGAAAAAGGCTTGAAAAATCGCAAAATGTAACCATCTTTTGCCCAATCAAGTTTCGCCAATTTCAACGAACATTCCATAAGGAGAAAAATATGGCTATTCAACGTAACGCACGTCAGCGTAAAAAAATGCACTTAGCAGAATTCCAAGAATTAGGCTTTTTAGTAAAATTTAACTTTGCGGAAAACACAGGTATCGACCAAATTGATGCAACCGTTGATCGTTTTATCGACGAAGTGATCAAAGCAAACGGTCTTGCTTATGAAGGCAACGGCTACCTCGCTTGGGAAGGTTTAGTATGCTTAGAAAAAATTGGCAAATGTGATGAATCACACCGTCAATTAGTGAAAACTTGGTTAGAAAACAATGGCTTACAAAACGTACAAGTAAGCGAATTATTCGATATTTGGTGGGATTTCCCAGCAGAAGCTTAATTAAGTATTTTCATCTCGAGCGGTCAATTTTTGCAAAAGTTTTACAGAAATTGACCGCTTGCTTATATTAGATTAAAAGGAAATAAAATGGAAATAATCGGTTCAATTTTGTCGGTCATTATCGGCTTTTTCACCTTTATTTTAATTCTACGTTCTTGGCTAGAATTTTGTCGCATAGATCCTCGAATGCCACTTTCACAATCATTATTGAGAATGAGCGAACCTGTACTTGCTCCTATCAAAAAAGTCATCCCAACCCGCAAAGGCATCAACTTCTCAGCGATTTTATTAGCAGTAGTGTTACTGATGGCAGAAAAATGGATCGTATTTGGCTTATCTGTTCCACTTGCTGTATTGGCAGGAGTATTAGGTGTGCTTAAAACCTTTGGGCAAATGCTCTTCTTTACCACCTTAATTCGAGCTTTAATGAGCTGGGTGACTCAAGGAAACCATCCGCTTGACTATATGGTGGCACAAATCACTGAGCCTGTCTTAGGTATTATCCGCCGTATCTTACCTCGCACGGGAATGTTAGATTTCTCTGTAATGGTACTTGGCTTTGCGTTAATTTTGCTAAACAACGTGTTCTACAATATTTTCGGCGTATTATGGGCAATTGCATAATGCAAGCGGTTGAAAAAGTAGAAAATCCTGACGGCATTCGGTTGCGAATTCTCCTGCAGCCGAAAGCCAGCCGCGATCAAATTGTCGGCTTACACGATGGCGAGCTAAAAATTGCCATTACTGCCCCGCCTGTGGATGGCGCAGCAAATGCTCATCTGCTTAAATATCTCAGCAAATTGTTTAAAGTCCCGAAAAGTAGCATTGTGCTAGAAAAAGGCGAGTTGCAACGGCATAAACAGATTTTTGTGCCAAGCCCGAAGCTGATGCCGAGGGAGATTGAAAATGTATTACAATCAACAAGCGGTTAGAAATTTCCGACCGCTTGCAATTTTCTATTTCTCCAAAAACGCCTGCAAATTCTCCCACTCTCTTTGCATATCACTCACGCCTAAATCATACATTGCTTGCAACTTATTCGGATCTTTCTCTACTCGTTTTACGCTTAAATCGACCGAAGGGCGGATCACAAAAATTTCGCTTTTTTTTTCTTGCTCGATGATGCTTTCGACTTGTTCGTTATACATCGCATAGCGGTTGTTTACCGCTTCGGCGAATTTGGGGTATTTACGATACCAAAGTTTGGCAAGTATCGGATTGGGTTTAGATTTGCGGTAATCAAGCGTGCGAGTAAGCACTACGATGATTTTGTCGTAGCCCATTTTTTTCATTTGCTCAAGTGGGATGGAGTCGGCAATCGCACCGTCAAGATAAGGTACACCATTGATTTCGACAGGCATTGAAACATAAGGCATTGCGGAAGTGGCTCTCAGCACTTCCATTTGAGCCAGTGGATCAGTCAGTTTGACATATTCTGCCTGAGCTGTGTTTAGATTGGTAATAGTGGCGTAGAAATCCATCTGTGTTTGTTGGAAAGTGGTATTATCAAAAACATCTTGTTTAAATGGCACTTCGTAAAAGGCAAACGCTTTGCTGATAATATTACCCGTTTTAATCAGATTTTTTAGGCTTACATAGCGGCTATCAGGCATAAATTTTTTGTTGTAGCGAATAGCTCGGCCTTTTTGTTTAGAGGGGTAATTTACGCCGAACAATGCCCCCGCTGAAACTGAGATAACACCATCCACCCAAAAATCTTTATCTAAAAAAGTATCAAGCACGCCTGCGGTGTACATACCTCGCATCGCACCACCTTCGAGTACTAAGCCAATTTTCATCTGCTTTCCTTATAATGATTATTTGAAATAGTTATGTTTGCTTATAAAAAAATGGCGGACTAAAGTCCGCCGTTGGCATCTGTATATGAAAAATTACGCTTTTTTCAAAAACTCCGATTTCAGCATAATTTTGCCACAATCTACGTTGTGATCGCCGTTCACTAAGCGAATATTTTTGAATTTCGTGCCTTTTTTCAACACTTCTGATGAGCCTTTGAGTTTTAAATCTTTAATCAATAAAACATCATCGCCATCAGCTAATAAGTTGCCATTGCTGTCTTTGACAATTAGTTGATCTTCATCGTCTTCAGCCACTTCTTCGCCTGTCCATTCATAAGCACAATCTGGGCAAACGAATTGGATTGAGTCGTGGTAGGTGTTTTTGCCATTACATTTTGGGCAAGCTGGAAATGTCATTTTTAGTCCTTGAAGTTGTAAAAAGCGGTATTTTATAACGAAAGCGTATAAAAATATAGCTCTCTATGGAAGAGAGCTATAAGTCAGTTTTACATCATCACAGAAATATATTTCAACATCACCCCTGCGGCAATTGCGGAGCCGATAACGCCTGCGACGTTTGGACCCATTGCGTGCATAAGCAGGAAGTTTTGTTTGTCGTATTCTTGACCGACTTTATTCGACACACGCGCTGCCATTGGTACGGCAGAAACGCCTGCAGAGCCGATAAGCGGGTTAATTTTGTCTTTGGTGAATTTGTTCATCAATTTCGCCATTAACACACCACTTGCTGTACCGATGCCGAACGCAATCACGCCAAGCACTAAAATGCCGAGGGTTTGTGGTTGGAGGAATTTATCCGCCACTAATTTAGCCCCCACAGATAAGCCTAAGAAAATGGTCACGATGTTGATTAACGCATTTTGAGCGGTGTCGTTTAAGCGTTCTACCACGCCACTCACACGCATTAAGTTACCGAAACAGAACATACCAAGCAACGGTGCGGCATCAGGCAATAAGAGTGCCACTAACACGAGCAATACGATTGGGAAAAGAATTTTCTCACGTTTAGTGACTTCACGACCTTGCACCATACGAATGCGGCGGTCTGCATTGGTGGTTAAGGCTTTCATAATTGGCGGCTGAATAAGTGGTACTAATGCCATATAAGAGTAAGCGGCTACCGCAATTGCACCGAGCAATTCAGGGGCGAGCTTACTTGCCAAATAAATGGCGGTTGGACCGTCTGCCCCACCGATAATACCGATCGCTGCGGCTTGTGGGAGGGTGAAATCAATCACGCCAATCCAGTTAAGGGCTAATGCACCTAGCACGGTGGCGAAGATCCCAAACTGTGCTGCCGCGCCTAAAAGCAAGGTTTTCGGGTTAGAAAGGAGCGGACCGAAGTCGGTCATCGCACCCACGCCCATAAAGATTACAAGCGGAGCCACGCCGTAGCCAATCGCCACTTTATAGAATAACGCCAACACGCCAGCGGTGTAGCCCATATCACCTGCGATGACTTCAAGTTCGTTTTGCACGGAAGGCAAAGCTAAGGCAATCGCTTCTTTTAGGCTGTGAATGTCAATGTTTGGGCTGTTTACTTTGGCGGCAATAATCGCCAATTGTTCAGGCGTGCCGTGGTGTAAAAGATTATCGAGAGCTGTCATCGCCATTCCTGCCTCAGGAATGTTCGAGAGCAATCCCCCAAAACCAATCGGCAGGAGCAGAAGTGGCTCAAAGCCACGTGCAATTGCAAGCCAGAGTAGTACAAGGCTGATGATAATCATCACCGCTTGCCCCCACTCCATATGCATAATGCCCATACCTTGGAAAAGTGCAATAATGCTGTCCATATTTTGTCCTTTTCTTTGTAGGGGCGTGAATTGAAAACTCACACACCCTGCATTATTTTAAAAACTACGCCAAACTCATCATCACCTGTTCAACTGCCACAGAGTCACCTTGTTTGATGCTAATGCCTTGCACTCTGCCCGCTTTCGCTGCACAAATTTGGGTTTCCATTTTCATTGCTTCAAGAATGAGCAACACATCGCCTTCAGCTACTTGCTGACCTTCTGCCACTTCTACCTTTAAGATGGTTCCCGCCATGGGGGCTTTCACAGGTTCAGCATTTGCAGATCTTGGTGCAGATTGTACCGCTTGTGGTTCAGCTGCTGGAGCTGCAGTTGGTGTGATATGAGTAATATCGCCGCCTTCGCTCACTTTTACCACAAAGGCTTTGCCTTCGAGTTCCACAGTATAAACTGCTGGTTCGCCTGCTTTCGCTAATGGGGTTTGAGAAGCGGTTGGTTTTTCCGTAGATTTTGTAGATTCTTGACCTGTTGGTGCTGGTTCAAAGGCTGCTGGGTTATTGCGGTTTTCCAAGAATTTCCAGCCCACTTGTTGGAAGAGTGCCACAATTAACACATCGTCTACTAAGTTGCTTGAAAGAGTGATACCTTTTTCTTTGGCTTGTGTGGTTACTTCGGCGACTAATTTATCCCATTCTGGGGCAATATGATCCGCTGGGCGGTCGGTTAATGGTGTAGTACCTTCTAACACACGAGCTTGTAATGCAGCATTAACAGGGGCTGGGGTTTTACCGTATTCGCCTTTTAAGATGCCTGCAGTTTCTTTGGCGATGGTTTTGTAACGTTCACCCATCAATACGTTCATTACCGATTGAGTACCAACAATTTGTGAGGTTGGTGTTACTAATGGAATGTAGCCTAACTCTTCACGCACACGTGGAATTTCTTGCAACACAAGATCGAGTTTGTCAGAGGCATTTTGTTGGCGGAGTTGGTTTTCAAGGTTGGTGAGCATTCCACCTGGTACTTGTGCCACTAAAATACGGCTGTCGATACCACGGAGTTGTCCTTCAAATTTCGCATATTTTTTACGCACATTGCGGAAGTAAGCAGAGATTTTTTCTAACGCTGGAATGTTCAAGCCTGTGTCGTATGGGGTGCCTTGTAGAGTGGCGACAATTGACTCAGTGGCTGGGTGTCCGTAAGTGCCAGACATAGAAGAGATGGAAGTATCTACGCCATCCACGCCTGCTTCAATCGCTTTTAACAACGCCATTTCCGCCATCCCTGTGGTGGAGTGGCAGTGTAAGTGAAGCTCGACATCAAATTGTTTTTTAATCGCCCTCACTAATTCTTGCGCTGCCATCGGGGTAAGAATGCCTGACATATCTTTGATGACAAGGGAGTCAATGCCGATTTCAAGTAGTTGTTCTGTTACCTCTAACCACGTTTGCAATGTATGTACAGGGCTAGTAGTGTAGCTCAAGGTGCCTTGTGCGTGTGCACCTTGTTTTTTAACCGCTTGTAGGGCTTGTTTCATATTACGTGGGTCGTTTAACGCATCGAACACGCGGAACACATCCATACCGTTTGCCACAGAGCGTTCGATGAATTTATCGACTACATCGTCTGCATAGTGGCGGTAGCCCAACAGGTTTTGACCACGTAGTAACATTTGCAGCGGGGTGTTTGGAATGGCTTTTTTCAATTCACGCAAACGCACCCACGGATCTTCGCCTAAAAAACGAATGCAGCTATCAAAAGTTGCGCCGCCCCATGCTTCTAAAGACCAATAGCCGATTTTGTCGAGTTCAGCGGCAATCGGCAACATATCATCTAAACGTAAACGGGTAGCAAAAAGTGATTGGTGGGCATCGCGTAATACCACGTCAGTGATGGCAATTTTTTTGGGTTGAGTTGTCATAATTCAAATCCTTCTGATAATTTATAAACCTTGTTTTCTTCTGTGATGTGCAATGGCGACAACAATCACAGGGCGTAAACGCTCGAGATCATCTTGAATAGGTGGCGTTGGCACTTTAGGTTTGCTTATTGGAGTGGGGATAGGTTCGGGAAGATATTGATTGATGAGCTTAGACATCAAAGCGATGGCGTAGATCAGGGTGAATAAGAAGAACATCACAAATCCCATACCAGAAATCATCAAATTGATACCTTCGCTAAAGAGTTCTGCATTGGTCATAATATTTCCTTATCGTGATTGATGAATAATTGAAGAATAATCGTGAATGAATTGGAGTGCAAAGGGTTGAAGTGAAAAGTGTGGAGTAGATCACAAAAAAATTTAAGCAAAAAAATCAAGCGGTTCATTTTTCGGAAAATTTGCAAATGTTTCCAAAAAATAACCGCTTGTGATGCCGATTATTCCGTTATGGGAAGAATGGGAAGAAAATCGGGAGCAGTATCATGGATATGATAACCGTAATGGCAATGAGTGGTAAACCTGCTTTGGTGTAATCAATAAAGCGATAGTGACCCACTGAAAGCACCATTGTGTTTGCCGGTGTGCCAATTGGAGTGGCGAAGGCACAAGAAGAACCGATTACTACCGCCATCAAGACTGCACGCGGATCAGCACTGAGCGAGCCTGCAATAGAAAGCCCAATCGGGGCGAGAAGAGCAGCCGTTGCGGTGTTCGACATAAAGTTTGTGAGTAAGCAGCTTAGTAATAAAATGGTGAGCAGTAACAAGGATGGATTGGGATTATCGCCTAGTAAGCCTAAAATCAAATGGGCGATGTCAGCACCAGCCCCTGTGCGTTGGAGGGCATCGGCAAGGGCAAGCGTTCCTGCAAATAAGAATACTACTTGGCTATCAATCGCTTGATAGGCTTGTTTTTCGGTAATGACACGCATAATGACTAAAATCAAGGCACCAATACAAGCCGAAATATAGAGTTTGATGCCGATTGCCTCTTCAAATACCATCGCAAGAAGTGTGCCGACAAGTACGAGAAGTGAGAGATATTGTTTCCATTGTGGGATTGGATTGTGGTGATTATGGAACGCATTGTATTCCTCTTCTTCCACGTGGACGTTGGGTTGCGCTGGCAAGAAACGATAGCCGATAAAGACAAAGTAGAGAATGCCCGCCACTAAAATCGGTAAACCTAATTTTGCATATTCGAAGAAGGCAAATTTTAAACCAGTTTGTGATAATACACCTTGCACTACCAAGTTGTTTGGTGAGCCTATAAGTGAAAGATTGCCTCCCAGTGTGGATGCAAATGCCATTGGCATCAACAAACGTGAGCGTGCAAAGCCCGATTTAGCCGCAATACCCAGAATCACGGGAATAAGAATGGCTGCTGTGCCCGTGTTGGATAATACACCCGACATCAAGCCAGTAATGACCATTAGCACAACCATCAATTGACGTTCACTTTTGGCAAAACGGCTGACTACGCTACCAATTTTGTTCGCCATACCTGTTTCAAATAAAGCTCCGCCGATCACAAACATTGCAACGAATAAAATCACGTTGGTATCGACAAAGCCTAAAAATGCCTCTTTCGCAGGCAATACGCCTGTGACGGCTAAACCAACGGTTACCACCATTGCGGTAACAGCAAGCGGTAGTTTTTCGAGTGCAAACATCAAAACGGCAAAGCCGAGAAAACAGAGTGTAATTACACTTGGAGTCATGGATAAGCTCCTTTGAAGGATTGAAATTTAGCTTGCTATCATACCTAACTTGAGGGGGATAGGATTGATCCAACGCAATAAAAGGCAGATTTTGGAGTGAAATAGCTTAAAATAAATACTATTTTTGTTTGTTTCCTATCTGGTTTGATCTGTGTTTATCGACATTTCATTACGCTCACGCAGGTAAGTGGCAAAGCGAGGCTTCCCTTGTTGTGTTAAACCACGATATCGGTAAGTGATTTGACTGCCAATTGCTGGCGGATTTTCTCGCACTTTATCTTTAAAGCCTGAGCCAATTCGAAAACGTCCGCGATGATTTTCACAAGTTATCGCTCCAAGATGATTGGCGTGCTTGCCTTTCCCTTGATGATGCGCAACCACAGTGCACTCTTCATCCGCTACAGGTTTCATTTTAAGAATTTGAGCCGAACGACCGTGAATATAGTGCGTATTCGGATTTCTCACCACCACACCTTCGCCGCCTTCTGCCAAAATCGCTTGATAGAATTGTTGCAAATGTGCCTGATCTTGAATGGGTATTTGCGGAATAATCTGAATGTGAGGCGAGGGCTGTTCCCGCAGATAATGTTCTAAGGTCGCCAAACGTTCAAACAGGTTTCCCGCTGCATTCGGCACATCGAAAACGTGCAGCTTTAACTCATACCAACCTTTGGGTCCCGCGGAGCGAACAATGCCAGAAATTTCTTCAAACTTACCACGCTCGCTGAAGAGTTCGCCATCAATCGCAAAAGGCGGAAAATGTTGTAGAAAATAGTCGGGCGGATTAAATGGGTTACCTTGGCGGCTGATTAACTGCTTACCATCCCAATAAGCACGTACGCCATCGAGCTTTTCACTCATTACCCAGCCTGAAATATCTTGATTTTTATATTCTTGCAGGAGCATTAAATCGGGCAATTTCGCCAGTGTTACAAGCGGTAGAAAAAGCAATACAATTTGCCAAAAGAATCGTTTGAACATAAAAAGTGCCTCCAAATGGAAGCACTATAAAAGAAAGAAAAATAGCGAACAGAAAATGTTGTGAAATTTTCGAGCGAGATCGCAAAAATAATTGGAAATTTGACCGCTTGCAGGCTATTTCACTTTTTGAATCAGCGCAGAAATGCCTTCTTCTGCGAATTGCTCCGCTTCTGCCATTGCGACGATTTGTTCGTGGCTGTATTTGGTGGCGTTATAAACTACCACGATGCTGGTGTCGCCCACTTGCAAGAAGTTGGTTTCGCCGAATGGAGTGTAGCACGTTGCGCCAATACTGATAATTGCTTGGGCAGGGTAGTTTGCTTGTTTGATCAATTCTGCAATGTGGTTCATCGGACCTTGATCGGGCTGGTTGTTCATTTTGTCGATGATCCAGTTCAACAATTTTTGGTGGAAGTAGCTGTAGCTCACTGCAGAGCTGTCTTCGCCATAAGTGTTAAGTTTGCCATCACGTTTGTGGAAGCAAGCGATGTTGTATTGGTCAAGATTACCGCCTTGTTCGAATTTATCTAATGCGATTTGTGTGGCGGAAATCCCTTTAGAGTTTGCGCCCCAGTTTTTCTTTTCACAAATTTTGCGTGCGTTCGGACGGCGGATTGAGCAGTCGTTATAAGCTGCAAAATGGGTTGGGATTAAGGTAACTACTTTGCCATCTTGATATTCAATGTTACAGATTAAAGCAACTTCGGGCTCAATTTGCAGATTGTCTGCATCGTTTGGAAAGGCGATGGAGTCGTGTGATAAAGGATAAGTAGAAAGAAATTGCTCGGTTGGGGCAAGCGTTTCGCTTGGTACATAAAAAGGGAAAATTGCTTTGGGTTGAATGGCTTCTTCTGTTTTCACTTGCAAGAAGTCCTCTGCTTCGCCCGCTTGTTCTAAATGCCCTGCAAAATTGCCCGCTACGCCTAAGCCGATGAAATGGTTGAATGTCATAAAAAGTACCTTAATAGAGTTAGAAAGTGGAGATACTTTAAAGGGATTTGGTTTGAATTACAATTATCAGAAAAACTCTTCTTCTAAAATGTATAGAAAACTATCGAAAAATGGTATTTATTCATACTTTTCGCATAAAGTTTCAACAAGTGGTAAATTTTTTAAAATTTTTTGCAGAAAGTGCTTGCACGAGTTTTATTTTTCTCTATAATGCATCCCACACAACGACGCACTGTTGTGAATGATTTAGATTGATATGCAGTGCGTCGTTTCTTTTTGTTCTTTAACAACTTATCAGACAATCTGTGTGGGCACTTGTTGATTGACTTAGTTAAAATATTTTAATTTTGAAGTCTTGATAAAAGTGCTAACTAGAAATTCATTTTTACTTTTAGATTAAATTATTTTTTTAATTTAGTTTATAGAGTAGTGAAACTAAGCTTAAGCAGTTTATTGAGCGATTAAACTTTTTGAATTGAAGAGTTTGATCATGGCTCAGATTGAACGCTGGCGGCAGGCTTAACACATGCAAGTCGAACGGTAACAGGAGAAAGCTTGCTTTCTTGCTGACGAGTGGCGGACGGGTGAGTAATGCTTGGGAATCTGGCTTATGGAGGGGGATAACTACGGGAAACTGTAGCTAATACCGCGTAAAATCTTCGGATTAAAGGGTGGGACTTTCGGGCCACCTGCCATAAGATGAGCCCAAGTGGGATTAGGTAGTTGGTTAGGTAAAGGCTGACCAAGCCGACGATCTCTAGCTGGTCTGAGAGGATGACCAGCCACACTGGAACTGAGACACGGTCCAGACTCCTACGGGAGGCAGCAGTGGGGAATATTGCGCAATGGGGGGAACCCTGACGCAGCCATGCCGCGTGAATGAAGAAGGCCTTCGGGTTGTAAAGTTC
>ENA-OWND01000021-OWND01000021.1-metagenome-genome-assembly--contig:-NODE-21-length-99347-cov-13.181485_pt1 | contig 99347 bp, 79 predicted proteins | sample MGYA00245342_ERZ651119 | MGnify/ENA primary metagenome ERZ651119 (study PRJEB26857, sample SAMEA4031756) | metagenome | biome: human; feature: oral; material: saliva | place: Philippines | collected 2014... | reverse complement strand
TTGTTTTGCATTCCAAAAGCGTAGGTTTTACACGGTAAAAGCGGCTGTTTTGCGACGTAAAATAGCCGCTTTTGCAATGCCAAAGTGCAGTTATCACTTTTTAAGAGAATTATCTTTACAAGATTAGCGGTGTTTTCAATACTTGTTTGGGGGAGTAAAAAGAAAATCAACATCTCTAATTTGTAGTGGTTATCATTATAAAAAGAAGAGGGAATAGCGTATAAAGTACGCTGTTCCCTCTTTCTTATATATTCTTGTTTGACTTTGTTCTAAGTCTTTATTAGATTATTCCACGTAAACGGTCGTCGAATGCCGACAAGGCTGCTTTTGCACCTTCGCCCATAGCAACAATGATTTGTTTGTATGGGACATTAGAAACGTCGCCTGCTGCATAGACACCTGAAATGGCAGTACGGCAGAACTCGTCTACTTTAATCTCGTTGCGTGGTGTCAGTTCCAATTCTTCTTTGAAAGCATCACTGTTGGCTGCAAGACCTATTTGCACGAAAACACCATCAAATTCGTAGTCTTTTTCTTCATCTGTCAGGCGGTCTTTAACGGTCAGTGCTGTCAGTTTCGTACCATCGCCCTTCACGTTGGTTGTCTGTGCATTGGTAAAAATACTCATGTTTTCTATTTGCTTAGCCTTTTCCTGCAATACGGTATCGGCACGAAGGGTATCGCCAAACTCGAATACCGTAACTTTATTGCAAATGCCTGCAAGGTCGATGGCTGCTTCCAAACCAGAGTTACCGCCACCAATTACGGCAACATTCTTGCCTTTATAGAAAGGTCCGTCGCAGTGTTGGCAGAAATGGACACCGTGTCCGATGTACTTAGCTTCGTCGCCGACATTCAGTCTGCGCCAGTTTGCACCTGTTGCGATGATTACGGCAGGAGCTTTGAACACTTCTCCACCTTTCACCTTGATGCTCTTTGTCTTCTCTTTCAAACTTACACTTGCAATTTTTCGGTGTTCAAAAAGCTCGATAGGATAGTCGGAAAGGTGCGCTTTTAGGTCGGCAGCAAGCTGTGTTCCGTTTGTATTGGGCACAGAAATAAGATTCTGAATGCCTGTCGTGTCGTTTACTTGTCCGCCAATTCGCTCTGCAACCAAGCCCACCTTCAAGCCTTTGCGTGCAGAATAAATTGCTGCTGACGCACCAGCAGGACCGCCACCTACGACAATCACATCGTATTCGCGCTCTATTGACTCTTCGTTTTCAAGTGCTTCGCTGCCCACCATATCTTCCAACTCTTGCAAGAGTATGCCAAGGTCGCCTCGTCCGATGTGCAACGACTCGTTGTTGCAGTACACAGCGGGTACTCCTTGTATGTTTAAGTCGCTTACTTCCTGCTGATAGATACCGCCATCTACCATTTCGTGCTTGATGTTAGGATTGATGAGCGACATGAGGTTGAGTGCCTGAACAACGTCAGGGCAGTTGGTACAGGTAAGTGAAACGTATGTTTTCAGTGCGATTTCGCCTTTCAGCGATTTTATTCTGCGCTGTATTGCTTCGTCTGGGAAATTCTTGCCCTGTCCGTCAGTATTGAGAACAGCCAAAAGGAGCGATGTAAATTCGTGTCCGTTTGGTATGCCACGGAATGTAATACCTGTTTCGTTGTTGTCTTTTAGTAGTTTAAAACTGAGTTGTGCGTTTTCTTCTTCAGTGAAACTAACCGACAATTTTTCTGATGTTGAAGCTATATCGTTGAGAAATTCTTGCAATTCGCCTTTTTTCTCGTCGTCTTTTTTGCTTGTTGCAGCAAAGGTTATCTGCGATTTAAGCGATGCAAATACACCTTTTACTTGGTCTAATATATTCTTATCTAACATATTTCTGCTTTTTAAATTAGTCTGTATTGTTTGTTATAGAATGCAATCTTCTTCGTCTTGTCGGCAGGTTAAATAAAAAGTCTCTTACTTTCCTATCCTGCCTTTTTACTCTTTTGGGAAGAAGGCTGATAGGAGAGTGAGAGACTGTCCATAATGTTTTGTATTGTAAAACCTTTTTCAGTCAGTCGGTTGCTTAAATCTTACCTACGAGGTCGATGCTTGGTTTCAAGGTTTCAGCACCTTCGTTCCACTTTGCAGGGCAAACTTCGCCTGGGTGAGAAGCTACGAACTGTGCAGCCTTAACCTTGCGAACAAGCTCGTCAGCGTTACGACCGATAGAGTTGTCCTGCATTTCAGCCAACTTAATCTTGCCTTCTGGGTTTACGAGGAATGTACCACGGTAAGCCATACCTTCTTCTTCAATGTAAACACCGAAGCCCTTTGCTAATACTCCGAGTGGGTCTGCGAGCATAGTGTACTTAATCTTCTTGATGCTGTCTGAAGCATCTGCCCATGCCTTGTGTACGAAATGAGTATCGCAGCTTACTGAGAATACCTCAACGCCCATACCCTTCAACTCTTCGTATTTGTCAGCAAGGTCTACAAGTTCAGTAGGACAAACGAATGTGAAGTCAGCTGGATAGAAGAAGAAAATAGCCCACTTGCCTTTGATATCTTCGCTTGATACTGTTTTGAACTCACCGTTTTGGAATGCCTGAACCTTAAATTCAGGAGCTGTTGCATTGATAATTGTTTCCATTTTTCTGTTGTTTTGTTTTCAATGGCTTTCGGTTTGGCACCGTCGGCTCATCGATAATTATTATTGTTAGTTTAAATTTTCAATTCTATTGTCTGTTGTTTTGTTTGACAATGCAAAGGTAGACATATATACAATATTGTACAACAGATAATATCTATCGAGCAATTGAAAATATCTATATAGTACTTTAATTGTTTAATTATCAGTGTTTTATATTACTGAAACAATGTTTTCAGTATTCTTTTTTTGTGTAAACGATATATTATCTTGCTATTTTCAACTTCTATATATAACGAAAAAAGGGATAGACAGTTGGTCTATCCCTTTATAATTGCTTATCAAAAAGATATTACTTAATCTTCTTGTAACCGTATTTTGCTGTGCAGCCAAGTTCTTCGTCAATACGGATAAGTTGGTTGTACTTAGCCATACGGTCTGTACGAGACATAGAACCAGTCTTAATCTGACCAGAGTTTGTTGCCACTGCGATGTCTGCAATGGTGGTATCTTCTGTTTCACCAGAGCGGTGAGAAGTTACTGTTGTGTAGCCAGCACGGTGCGCCATATCGATTGCTTCGAGTGTTTCGGTCAAAGAACCAATCTGATTAACCTTGATAAGGATTGAGTTTGCCGCACCCATCTTGATTCCCTTTTCGAGGAATTTAACGTTGGTAACGAACAAGTCGTCGCCTACCAACTGGCAACGGTCGCCAATCTTAGCTGTAAGTTTAACCCAGTTTTCCCAGTCGTTTTCATCGAGACCGTCTTCAATAGAGTCGATAGGATATTCAGTAATGAGCTCTTCCAAGTATGCAATCTGCTCGTCGGCTGTGAGTTTCTTGCCGTTAGGGTCTTTTGGCATACCGTTCTTAAGCTGGCTGTAATCGTAGAACCACTTGCCGTTTTCCTGTGTAGCAAATTCAGAAGCTGCACAGTCCATGGCAATCTTAATATCCTTGCCTGGCTCGTAGCCTGCATCCTTGATAGCCTGCATAATAGAATCGAGTGCGTCCTTGATGCCTTCGAACTTAGGAGCGAAGCCTCCTTCGTCTCCAACAGCTGTTGAAAGACCACGTTTCTTCAAGTTCTTAGCCAATGTATGGAAGATTTCGGCACCCATACGCAATGCTTCGCGAATGTTATCAGCACCAACAGGGCGTATCATAAACTCTTGGAATGCGATAGGAGCGTCAGAGTGTGCGCCACCGTTGATGATATTCATCATCGGTACTGGCAATGTATAAGCGTTAGAGCCACCGATATAGCGGTACAAAGGCATATTCAACGCCTTGGCTGCAGTCTGAGCTACTGCCAAAGAAACACCGAGAATAGCGTTTGCACCTAACTTGCTCTTGGTTGGGGTACCGTCAAGTGCCAACATCATATAGTCGATTGCACGTTGGTCTGTTATGCGGAATCCTTTCAATTTAGGCGCAATAACATCGTTTACGTTCTCTACGGCTTTCAAAACACCCTTGCCTGCAAAACGTTTCTTGTTGCCATCGCGAAGTTCGAGTGCTTCGTTTTCACCTGTAGATGCACCTGATGGTACGCTTGCACGACCCATTACACCATTTTCGAGTGTTACTTCAACTTCAACGGTAGGATTGCCACGTGAATCGATAATCTCACGAGCGTGTACTTTTTCAATCTTCATAATTTTACCTTTGTAAATTGTATTATTTAAAAATGTTCTTTTTTCCTTTTGTATTTTATGGGTTGGAAAGGTAACTGATTTGTTTTTTCAGACGGTAAACTAAATGTTATCCTTCCCTCAAGGTTGCCTTTTCACACTTGCTTGGGCAAATCTTGACGTCTTATTACGTTTTCGACTTCAAAATTATAAAAAAGAAATGAGAGTGGCAAACATTTCACACAAAATAACACGGGTGTAATTTTTGTATGCCTCCTATTGTTTATATTGCTATCTGCACTGAACAATATAAAGGCTCTCGGCTACTTTAAATGTGCCGATAACAGCTATTAGAGGTTTTTTATAATGCTTGCTGCATTTTGTTCATTTGCAGCATATCTGCTGGAACAGCTGCACGAATCTTGTCTATGATGAGTTGTCGCAGCGAGGTGCGGAGGAAGTTCTTTTGTGTGAGCAATATGATGTCGCGTGTGGGAATAGGGTGGGCAAAAGAGCGCACCAATTCCTTTTGCACTTCGGTAAGCTGCTCAAGTGCAAGTTCGGGAATGAATGTTACGCCTTTTCCGCTCTCTACAATGCGCATAAAGGTTTCGATACTGCCGAGGTTGTAAGCCTTCTTGCTTTTCGCAGCCGACTTTAAATGGCAGAATTTCACGAGTTGTTCACGGAAGCAATGCCCCTCGTCGAGCAGCCAAAGATACTCGCCCGTCAAATCAACCGTGCGAATTGCCTTGTTGTTGAACAAGGCATCGCCCTTCGATACATAAACAAAGAACTTCTCAAAGTAGAGATGCTCGCTGTCGAATCCCTCCTGTCCCTCTACCTGTGCAACGATACCAACGTCTATGTCGCCGTGTTTCAGTGCCTTGTGTATGTCTTCTGTCTTCATTTCCGTAACACGAATATCCAACTCGGGGTACTCGTTCATAAGCTGTGGAAGGAAGCGTGGAATAAGGTAAGGGGCGATGGTGGGCAATACGGCAACGTGGAAAGTTCCCGAAAGCGAATGCCGCTCTTCTTCAACAACTTCTTTCAGCTGCTTTGCCCGTACAAGAATATTCCAAGCCCGCTCTATAATGAGCATTCCTTCGGCAGTTGGTTTGATGGGCTGCTTGCTTCGGTCGAATATCTTTACGCTCAGTTCTTCTTCCAATTTCTGAATCATTGAGCTTAGCGTAGGTTGGGTAACGTTGCAGTAGTCGGCAGCCTTTGCAAAATGCTTGCATCGGTAAACCGCCATAACATATTCTAATTGTTGAAGTGTCATATATATTAGGAGAGATTAATTCTTTTAGAGATACAAAGGTACTATATTTTTTTAAACAACCTTTAGAGGAAATGCTAAATGTAGAATGTTTTTCGTTTTTTATTTATTAATTTTGCGGAATGATTGGAAAAGATAAAATAAAACTGCTTGCTTTTGACGCTGACGATACATTGTGGGACTGTCAGTCGCACTTCGATGCTGCAGAAAAGGAATATCAGGATATATTGAGCGATTACGGAACACCTGCAGAAGTTTCTGCTGCGCTGTTCAAAACCGAAACGGCCAATATGCCCTTGTTGGGCTATGGCTGCAAGGCATTCGTGCTTTCGCTTATCGAGAATGCCGTTTCGATGAGCAACGACAACCTGTCGGCTGATAAAATAGCACGGATTTTAGACTTTGGAAAAGACTTGTTGAATATGCCTGCCACCCCTTTGGAGGGTGTTCAGACCGTGCTTAGCACCTTGAGCAGCGCACGAAAAGATTATAAAATGGTGGTTTTTACAAAGGGAGAGCTGTTAGACCAAGAGAACAAGCTGAAGCGTTCGGGCTTGGAAACCTTCTTCGATGCCATCGTTGTGGTGTCTGACAAAACGCAGAAGGAATATGAAATGCTTTGCAAACGCTTCGATTGTTCTGTAAACGAGCTTGTTATGGTGGGCAATTCGTTCCGTTCCGATATTGCACCAGTCTTGGAATTGGGTGGCTATGCTATCCATATACCGTCTAAAATATTGTGGCAACACGAACATGCTGACGAGTACGAACACAAGCATCTTGTTACCGTAAACGAGATTAGCGGCATCTTGCAGTATCTTTAAAACCTCTTTTAAAAGTTATTCTGATAGTAGGGGAATGTTCTCACAGTGAGAGCATTCCCCTATTTTATATAGAAAGAAAATTACTTTTTAATTTTGAAAAAGTAGAAGTTCTCCATAAGATAGTTATTTAGCGTAGTATGAAGTAAGCCCTAAAAGGCTTTGATAATCAAGTGTTCAGCTTGTTAATATAAAAGTCTAATAAATTACTTACACGTAAATAAATATTTTTTTACGTGTAAGTAAATATTTCTCTACACGTAAGTAAATTATTATTTACACGTAAATAATTTCATCGGCAAAGATTTTTGCAGCCTCCAAGCCTTTTGGTTATATGCTTCTAAAAAAGAATTGGTTGCCGTTTTCTAAAGAGTTGTTTGTGTAAGCACAAAAAAAGACCGAACCCCAAGCGAGGGTTCGGTCTTTTATTTTTATTTTGTATGTTAGATTATTCAGTAATGTTTGGTAATTCCAAGCCAAGACCTTTCTTCTTGTCTACAATCTTGAGGATAAATCCAATTACCAATGCTGCTACACCAAGACCTGCCAACATAAGGAGCGGATTGGTGTAATCGTACTTCGTTGGGTCGGTAATGCCGACGTTCGAGTTGTCGAGCACCTTACCAATAACCAATGGGAACAACCATAAACCGATATTCTGAATCCAGAAAATAAGTGCGTAAGCTGAACCAATAATCTTTGGGTCTACAAGCTTTGGCACACTTGGCCACAACGAAGCAGGCACAAGCGAGAACGAAGCACCGAGCACAAGAATTGTGAGGTAAGCTACAACAACACCACCAATAGCATTGCCCTTGAATGCAGGGAGAACGAATGCAAATGTGAGGTGGCAGCTAATGAGCAACAAAGCACCCAAGATAAGCATTGTAGCAGCCTTACCCTTGTGGTCTACATAGCTGCCAAGGATAGGTGTGATACCTACTGCGAGCAATGGGAACACGGCAAAGATAGACTCTGCTGACTGACGCATATAGCCCATATAGCAATAGCCGATGAGCGAAAGGATAGAAACGAGCAGCACAGAGAATTTAACGTTCTTCTTCTTCATAAAGTTGAACATAAACGCTGTTACAGCCACTACCAACATAATGCCGTACTGTATAATTGTTACTTCTGTTGAAGCCCAGAACGAATCCTTATCGACAGGGGTGAAAGTGAGGTTACACTGCAACATGTTTACCGCATACTTCTGGAATGGGAAGATAGCAGAGTAGTAGAGTACGCAGAGCAAAGATACCAACCAGAAACCCATACTGCTGAGGATTTGACCGAGGTCGCTGAGTTTGAATGGATCTTCTTGTTCTTCAGCCTCGCCAGTTTGTGAGTCGAGCTTCTTATCCATAAAGAAGTAAGCAACGAACATCATTACGGCAATACAGATAAGAACAACACCAAATGCCACTGAACGAGAAACGTCTATGCTACCGCCAAACTTAGCAAAGAAAGGCGAGAAAATCATACAGGTGGCAACACCTAAACGTGCAAACGCCATTTCTGAACCCATAGCAAGTGCCATTTCCTTACCCTTGAACCATTTTACGATACCACGAGATACCATGATACCTGCCATTTCGGTACCACAACCGAAAAGCATAAAGCCGATGGCTGCGAGCTTCGCAGAAGCAGGCATACCTTCGTAGAACGGAGAAACGCCTAACTGTTCGAACAAGGGAACGTAGTTCAAGTTCTCGGTAAACCAAGTTTCGAGTCCGCTGCCGATGAAGCTTTCGCTAATGGCATAATACTTGATTAAAGCACCTGTAAGCATCACGGCACCAGAAAGGAGGGCTGTGAAGCGAACACCCATCTTGTCGAGAATGATACCTGCGAAGATAAGGAAGAATACGAATACGTTCAGGAATGTTTCTGAACTTTGCATTGTTCCAAATGCTGTTGAGTCCCAACCTCTTTGTGAGAGCATCAAGTCTTTGATTGGCGACAAGATGTCTACAAAGATGTAAGAACAGAACATAGCGAGAGACAAAAGCAAAAGGGCTGTCCAACGTGCGGCAGCAGAGTCTCTAAGTGTTTTGTTTATTTGTTCTGTCATAAAAATATAATTGTTATTATTTTTTCTGTTATCTATTAAAGTTCATTTGAATCTGCCTTTTACTTCTTTAACCAGCGGTCGAGCCAGTTGAAGAATGTGCGTTGCCAGAGTACGCCGTTTTGTGGTTTCAGCACCCAGTGGTTCTCATCGGGGAAGAGCAACAGCTCTGCAGGAATACCACGCAAGCGGGCTGCGTTGAATGCACCCATACCTTGTGTCGCATTGATGCGGTAGTCCATTTCGCCGTGAATGCAGAGAATAGGAGTGTCCCACTTGTCTACATCAAGGTGCGGACTGTTCTTGTATGTGCGGGCAGCTGCAGCCGTGCGGTCTTTGTTCCAATACGCATCGTCGTATTCCCAGTTGCTGAACCAAGCTTCTTCGGTGTCGGTGTACATACTTTCGAGGTTGAAAGCACCATCGTGAGAGATGAATGCCTTGAAGCGTTTGTTATGGTGGCCTGCCAAATAGTAAACAGAGAAACCGCCAAACGAAGCACCTACTGCACCTAATCTGTCTTTATCTACGTATGGAAGGTTGTTTGCAGCATCGTCGATAGCCGATAAGTAGTCTTTCATACATTGTCCAGTCCAGTCGCTGCTGATGGCTTCGTTCCATTCGCTGCCATATCCAGGAAGACCGCGGCGGTTTGGTGCAATCACTACATAGCCGTTAGCTGCCATTATTTGGAAATTCCAACGGAAGCTCCAGAATTGTGATACAGGGCTTTGTGGACCGCCTTCGCAGTAGAGAAGGGTAGGATACTTCTTGTTTGGGTCGAAGTGAGGAGGAGTGATAATCCATACCTGCATGTCCTTGCCATCGGTAGTCTTTACCCAATGTGGCTTCACATCGCCAAGAGCAAGCTGGTCGTAGATGTGCTTGTTCTCGAAACTAAGCTGCGTTTGCTCGCTTTGTTTCTCTTTCTTTGCAGGGGTAATGGCAAATATTTCGTTTGCACTCTTCATACTCTGGCGCAAGCCTAACAGCTTTTTGCCGCTATCGCCCAAAAGCGCAATTGAAGTATAGTTGTGCTGACCGTCGGTTAATTGCTTCACTTCGCCCTTCAAATTGGTTTGATATGCATTAACAGTAGCATGCCAACAGCCAATGAAATAGAGGTCTTTAGAGTTTGGAGCCCAAACATAATCGTCTACATTAGAGTCGAATTGTTCTGCAACATAAGTCTTTTTGCCTGTGCTGAACTCGTAAACACAAAGACGGTTGCGGTCGCTTTCGTATCCGTCGTGCTTCATACTCTGCCATGCAATGTACTTTCCATCGGGAGAGAACTTGGGATTGACATCGTAACCAACATTAAAATCGCCGTCTTGGTGATTTACTTTCTGGTTGCGAAGTGTCTTTGTCATATTAATTTCGGGTTCAACATAGTCTGCAGGCTTGCACAAGTTTACAGTCTTCTTTGTTTCTAAGTTATAAAGGAATATGTCAGAATCGGTTGATACTGCATACTTTACGCCTTCTTTCTTTCTGCAGGTGTATGCAATTTGTTTAGAGTCTTTGCTCCAATCAAACTGCTCAATGCCACCAAATGGGGCGAGCGGACTCTCGTATGGTTCGCCTTCAATGATGTCTATGTCGTTCTTGCTGATACCGTTGGCAGTAACTTCAGCCACAAATGGGTGTGCTATTGTTTCTACATAATGGTCCCAGTGGCGATAGTTCATATCGGTGATGAGGCGACCTGAAGCCTTTGGAAGGTCTGAAGGGTTCTTCTTAATTGTTCCGTGGTATGGCAAACTCTTGATAAGTAGAACCTTTTTGCCGTCAGGTGAGAAACGGAAACCTTCTATCTCGATGTCGGAAGACGACAATTTCTTGCGGTTGGTTCCGTCTGCATTCATCGTCCAGACTTGTCCCTCGTAAAGGAAAGCGATTGTATTGTTGTCCAACCACGCAGGACTGCTTTCGCTTTTTGCTGATGTTGTAAGCTGACGGGCGTTCTTTCCGTCTGCATTCATCACATAGATAACTTGGTGTCCTTTGTTTTCTTTTACACTGTAGTAGCCTACTTGGTAAACAATCTTGCTGCCATCGGGCGATGCTTGTGCACTGCCGATTCTGCCCATAGCCCACAGTGTTTCCGGAGTCATAACATCTTTGCTAAGTGTTATGTTGTGTTTTCCGATGTTTACTGCTTCTTGGGCATTTGCAACTCCACTGTTCATAACGAGTGCAGTCGCAATAGCAATTGAAACATTTTTGTTCATAATTTTAGTTATTTATTTTTATTTAGGTTCTGTCTTCTGCGTTCTAATTCTGCTTGTTGCTTTTGTTGCATTTCCTGAATAGCCTGCATACGTGCTGCCAATCCGCTCTTCTTCTTTGGATTTTTCTTGTTTTCTTCGCGTCGAGCTTCCAATATGGCGAGCAATTTCTCTTCATTCGTTGTCTTGCGCAACGTCCACATAATGGCAGCAGAGAAGAATAACGAAATGAAATAATAGAAGTTCAAACCTGAAGAGTAGTCATTGAACATAAAGAAGAAGAATACAGGCATAAGGAACATCATGTATTGCATCATCTTCATTTGGTCTGCCTGTTGTCCAACCATCTGGTCTTTCTGCTGTTGCATAGTGAACCAAGAGTAAAGGATATTGGCAGAGCAGAAGAGAATACAAGTTAATGAAAGGTGATCGCCTATCAACCATAAGTTCTGACTCCACGAAACGATGGGGTCGTACGTGCTAAGGTCGTCTATCCATAAGAAACTCTCGCCACGGAGCTGTATGGCATTTGGCACAAAGTTGAACATTGCAATCCAGATAGGTGCCTGAATAAGCATTGGCAAGCAACCTGAAAGCGGACTGACTCCATACTCTGAGTACATCTGCATCATAGCCTGCTGTTTCTGCATTTGGTCTTCAGGCTTGTTGTATTGTTTTGTTGCTTCCTCGAGTTTCGGCTTCAATACACGCATCTTGGCAGAACTCATATAGCTTTTCTTCACCATTGGGTAAGTGATGAACTTCAAAAGCAATGTAATGAGGATAAGAACAACGCCCATTGGGAAGAATTTGCTCAACCAATCGAACACGTAGATGGTGAACCAACGATTGATGATACGGAACAAAGGCCAGCCGAGGTCTACAAGTCGTTGCATTTCGAGGTCTTTACCGAACTGACTTTCGCTTTCAATATTTTGTAGTAAACGGAAGTCGTTAGGCCCGAAGTAGAACTCAAACTCTGATGCTTTGGCTCCTGTTGGGTCGAGTTCGGTGCTTAAACTTGCCTGATATTGCTTCAAATAGTGCGATTCTTTCTCCAATGGAGTGCTCTTCAGCTTTGCACCTGACGCAAAACCGTCTTTGGAAATCATTACAGCTGAGAAGAATTGGTTCTTGAAAGCAATCCAATCGAGTGCTTCTTCTATCTTCTTATCGGCTTCTTGTGTCTCGCTCAGGTGGCCTGTGCTACCTTCTTTTTCTTTATAAGTGATGGTAGCGTAACGGTTCTCGAAAGTGTGTCCAAGCTCTTGTTGCTTACATTTCTCTTGCCAATCAACAAGAAGTTGAGTATCTCCGTGCTTAAACAAACCATTCATTCCTGTAGCCTTTACACTTAAACGCAACATATAAGTATTGGTGAGCTTATAGTCTAATACAATTGTCTTGCCGTCGTTGGCAACGGCTGTCATTGTAAGTGTAGAGTCGGTAAGATTAGATGGTGTGAAGTAAAGGTCTTGCGTTTCAATGTTTTGGCTCTTTGTAGCCAAGATAAAGTTCAGGTTCTGGTCTGCTCCGCTGAAGAGTGTAACATCATTTTGGTCGGTGCTACGGTCTTTGCTTGCTACATTGTGTCCCTTATAACCTTTTATATTAGCTTTCCTAACAACGCCACCTTTTGTGTTGAAAGTAAGTTCTACCTTATTATTCTTTAATACAATATCCTTTGCAGTGCCTTTAGATGCTGCGTAGAATAAGGCTGTAGTGTCTGTACTTGCTTCGTTTGCCTTGTTGGCTACTTTAGCAGCTGCTTTCTTTTGTTCTGCTATCTTCTGAGCATTTGCGATAGAGTCCTTTACAAACTCTATACGTTGTTGAGCGATTTCTTCGTCAGAAGGTTGTTGCCACCACGCAAAACCAAAGAGAACCAGGGCCATAAGTACAAACCCTGTGATAGTGTTTTTATCCATTTCTTATTTTTTCTTATTTTCTATTGCAGTCTTAATAAAGTCGAGGAAGAGTGGGTGTGGCTTGAGCACAGTAGATTGATACTCTGGGTGGAACTGCGTTCCAATGAACCACTTCAGCGATGGTATTTCTACAATCTCTACAAGGTCGCTTTCCGGATTGTGTCCGACACACATCATACCGTTTCTTTCAAACTCTTTTTCATAGTTGTTATTGAATTCGTATCTGTGGCGATGGCGTTCCTGAATGTGCTCCTGTTTGTAGATGTTGAAGGCGTGTGAATTCTGTCGTATCACACATTCGTAAGCACCAAGACGCATTGTACCACCCATATTGGTGATATTCTTCTGCTCTTCCATAATGTCGATAACATTGTGGTCGGTCTTTTCGTCCATCTCGCGCGAATTGGCATCGCTGTAACCCAACACGTTGCGGGCAAATTCTATAACCATCATCTGCATTCCTAAACAGATACCGAATGTTGGAATATTGTTGATTCGGGTGTGTTTGATAGCTATCAATTTGCCTTCAATTCCACGTTGGCCGAACCCTGGACAAATAACAACACCATCAAGACCTTTCAGTTCTTCGGCTACGTTGTCGTCAGTAAGATGCTCTGAGTTTACAAAGTGAAGAATCGTTTTGTGGTCGTTATAGGTTCCTGCTTGTAAGAGACCTTCACGAATACTCTTGTAAGCGTCTTGCAAGTCGTATTTTCCTACAAGTCCGATGTGTACTTCCTTCGTAGCTTTACGCAGTTTGTCGAGGAACTGCTTCCAAGGACCTAATGTCGGAGCAGGCTTAACCTCCTCGCCGCATTTGCGCAAAATAGCTGCATCAAGACCCTGTGCCTGCATATTGACAGGTACTTCGTATATGCTTGGCATATTTTCGCTTTGCACAACGCAGTCCAAGTCTACGTTACAGAAAGCAGCCACCTTCTTGCGAATATCATTGTCAAGATGTTTGTCGGTGCGCAAAACCAATATATCGGGCTGAATACCTACACTTTGCAATTCCTTTACGCTGTGCTGTGTTGGCTTTGTCTTCACTTCGCCAGCTGCACTAAGATAAGGTACGTATGTAAGGTGTAAGTTAATGGCACGTTTACCCAGTTCCCACTTCATCTGACGAATGGCTTCAAGGAATGGTGCCGACTCTATGTCGCCAATCGTTCCACCAATTTCAGTAATCACAAAGTCGTAGTGATACTTTTGCCCTAACTGCTTGATGTTTCGCTTTATTTCGTCTGTAATATGAGGTACTACTTGAATGGTTTTTCCAAGGTAATCTCCACGTCTTTCTTTATCAATGACGCTCTTGTAGATGCGTCCCGTAGTCATGGAGTTTGCTCTTGTAGTCTGAATGCCCGTGAATCTTTCGTAGTGTCCTAAGTCAAGGTCTGTTTCCATACCATCAACCGTAACATAGCATTCGCCGTGTTCATAAGGATTCAGTGTTCCTGGGTCGATGTTGATATAGGGGTCGAACTTTTGAATAGTAATGTTGTAACCTCTTGCTTGAAGAAGTTTTCCAATAGACGATGAAATAATTCCTTTACCAAGTGAAGAAACCACACCGCCTGTTACGAAAATGTACTTTGTCTCAGTCACGATTATATCTTTTATATTTACTGTTCTTTGAAAGTATATTAATTTACAACTTGCAAAGATAGTAAAAATCTAATGAATATCCCCTCAATAAGCTATTTTTTCTAATAGAATCTAAAATATTTCGCAAATACAAGGTGTAACGGCAGAAATGTTATGGGGTACTTGTGCTGTTAGTGCAGTGCATATAGCGGTGTTTTATATCAAATCAATGACCACTTTATTGTGAGTTCCATATCCCACTTTTATAGTTGTTTGTTAAAGCTTAAAGAACGGCAATATTTGTTTGTTGTATAGATAAAAAAGAGCAAGAGCGTGTAAATATTTTTCACAAGAATATCTATTATCTAACTATCTTGCTGTCAGTGTATTACAAAACCTATTGTTTTGCATTCCAAAAGCGTAGGTTTTGCACGGTAAAAGCGGCTGTTTTGCCGTCCAAAACAGCCGCTTTCGCAACGCCAAAGCTCAGTTATCACTTTTTAACAGAATTATCTTTACAAAACCAAGGTGAAATCGGCAGATGTTTTTGTGGAATTAAAGTTTTGTCGGATAGCAATAATTCTCTTTATGAAGTTCTTGTTGGAACTGTTTTTTTTATGTAATTTTGCAGCTACATATATAAAATAGGTGGGATTTAAATAATTACCGCCAGAATTTAAACTTATAAATAATGGGTTTGTCAGAACCCGTCTATGGTGATGAAACGAATACTATCAACCCTTTGTGGCATATTGGCGTGTATGGCTTCTTATGCTCAGTATGTACCGCCGGTAATGAAAGATACAACGAAAGCAAGGGCTTTTAAGAATATTGATTATAAGGTAGAGATGCAAGGTAGCTTCTCTAACACGAAAACACCTTTGTGGCTGAATGCCAATAAACACGGTCTTAGCTCGCTTGAAGCAACAAATGGCTACATTCGTACTGCCATTAATCGTCCTTTATCGGTTGATGAAGAACGAAAATGGGGTATAGGTTATGGACTTGATGTAGCCGTTCCTGTAAATTATACCAGTCCTGCCGTTGTGCAGCAAGCCTATATTGAGGGGCGTTGGCATCACGGTACGCTTACAATAGGTGCAAAAGAGCAACCTATGGAACTGAAAAACAATAGTTTAAGTTCTGGTTCGCAAACATTGGGCATCAATGCACGACCTGTTCCACAAGTGCGGTTGGCGTTGCCAGACTATTGGACGCTGCCATTTGCAAATGGGTGGTTGCATTTAAAAGGGCATATTGCCTACGGAAAAATGACAGATGACAATTGGCAACACGATTTTACCAAGAAGCAGAACAAGTATGCCGACAATGTGCTTTACCATTCTAAGGCGGGTTATCTTAAACTTGGCAATGAAGAAGTGTTCTGTCCTTGGTCGTTAGAGGTAGGTTTGGAAATGGTATCTACGTTTGGCGGCACTGCCTATCGTCCTACTTCAGATGGGAAAATGGAAGTGTTGAAAGGCGAAACAGGCGTGAAAGCATTTTGGAAAGCATTCATACCAGGGGGAGCAGATATAGGCGAAACAACCTATCAGAATGCTGAAGGCAACCAATTAGGCTCGTGGGTGGCTCGTTTGAAGTATGAAGGTGAGATGAATAGTTACTCTCTCTATGCTGATAAATATTTTGAAGACCACTCGGGAATGTTCTTTTTAGATTACGATGGTTATGGTACTGGCGACGAATGGCAGCAAAAGAAAAAGCGTAGATACCTTACTTATGGTATGAAAGACTGGTTGTTAGGCTTTGAGTATCACCGTCGTGTAGACAGTTGGTTAAATTCGGTGGTGTTAGAGTATGTCTATTCCAAATATCAGAGTGGTCCAATCTATCACGACCATACCAAATCCATTGCCGACCACATAGGTGGACAAGATAATTATTACAACCATTACATTTATACGGGCTACCAACACTGGGGGCAAACAATGGGAAATCCACTCTATCGTTCGCCCATTTACAATGAAAACGGAAAGATCGAGTTTGCGAACAATAGGTTTGTGGCTTATCATCTCGGTTTGGCAGGAAAGCCAAATGCTTTCTTTGATTGGCGATTTCTTGCTTCTTGGCAGGAAGGTTTGGGCACTTACCTTGAGCCATATATAAAGGAACGACACAATGTAAGTCTTTTGGCAGAAGCTACTTATAAGTTACATAGCGTTACATTGCCTTGGTTGAACGGGATAGATGTAAAGGCTGCGTATGGAGTGGACTTCGGTTCTATTCTCGGTGGTATTAATTATGGTTTTCAACTTACAATAACCAAAACGGGTTTATTTAATTTATAAAAAGGTATGAAGATAAGAAATATACAAATAATCCTGCTTTCTTTAGTGGCTCTGTTGTGCTTTTCAGCTTGTTCGCTCGAAGGCGATGGCACTGCTGCTGGCGATTTAGCAGGTATGTGGAAATGCGTTTATATTGAAAAAGGAGCACAAAGCGTAGAACTGAAAGATAAAAAAGTGTTTTGGTCGTTCCAAGGAAAGCTGTTGTTACTGGAGGATAAGACGGGTGCTCATAGCTGGATTTTGTACCATTTTAATAAAAAAGGTAATACTTTAGAACTGAGAGAGCCTTATCGTTACGACCGTGAAAACGGCGACGAACCACTTACAGAGCCTTCGCTTTTAGCTTTTTATGGCATCGACGATATGGCTGTAACATTCACAATTCGGCAGTCGGAAAATACAATAGCACTTGTCAGCAACAAGGTTACGCTTCATTTCAAGAAGTTTTAGCAGCACAAAGGATAGGTGCGGCTTCTTCTTTAATCTTCTTGGAAGGGTTGTTTGTTGTTGCGTTTGATAAAAGGATTCAACACCAACAAGTTGAAGAGGGTAAAAATTGCAATGTCTATTAGAATGGTAACAGTAAAGTTTATCCAATTAAACAATACTGTGTTGAGGATAATGAAAGCAATGGCGAACGCTAAAATTGCAATTAATGCTTGATGTTGTGTAAGTCCTGCCCGCATAAACTTATGATGAATGTGGTTTTTGTCTGGGTGGAATATGCCATAACCGTGCAACATTCTCACAATGACTACACGACAAACATCGAAGATGGGTATGATAAGTAAAGTTACCGAAAGGAATATTGAACCTTTGCGATAAGCCATTACGTTAGGATTATCCATACAGAATTTTACAAGTAGCACACCAAGTATATAGCCTAAAGTGAGCGAACCAGAGTCGCCCATAAATATTTTTCGGTTCTTTTCTTGCTTTCCGAATATGTTATAGTAAAGGAAAGGCACTAAAACACCCATCAGTCCAGCGATAAGAATGGCATAAATCCACATTTTTTCAACAAAGAAACAGTAGAAGAAACCGCCTAAAGCAATAAAGGAAAGGCTGGCAGAAAGCCCGTCGATACCATCAATTAAGTTGATGGCATTCATAATAAAAACCAGTATGAACACTGTAAGCGGTACACCAACCCAGAACGGAAGTTCGTATATTCCCATAAAACCGTACAGGTTATTAATGAAAAGCCATGATATAGGAAGCAGGCACGAAACAAAAATTTGTATGATGAACTTCTTTTTAGCCTTGACACCGAAGATGTCGTCGATAAGTCCTGTGGTATAGATGACAGCCAAACCAACGGCAAAGAAGATAGTCCACGGACTGATTTGTATTTTCTTGCCATTGTATGCATACGACCAAACAAACAGTGCAACTATGGTTGCGGCAAGCATACTGGGAAGGAACGATACACCCCCCAAGCGCGGAATTGCTCGCTTATGTACCTTTCGAGAATCTGGAATGTCGTATAAGTTCCTGTTTTTGCAAAAGTTCAGAATACGGGGAATGAAGATAAAGCCGCATGTGATGCTTAAGCAGAAAGCAATAAGGCTAACAACGATGTATATGTTCATGTTTGTTCAAAGTTTCTTAACAAGTTTAATTACATAACACGTTTCCTTTGCTTTTATTGTGTATAAAGTGAAATAAGTGGTAAAACATTAAAATATTTTTTAAGTTTAAGCGTTAGTAACAATAATATAATTGGAAAACAGCAAGAATGAAAATATCAATCATAACAGCTACATACAACAGCGAGGCTACCATTGCCGATACGATAAACTCTGTGTTGAGCCAAGATTATTCTGATATAGAGTATTTGGTAATAGATGGCGGTTCGTCTGATGGCACTTTAGATATAGTAAAAGCTAATGCGCCAAGGTTTGATGGCAAACTTCGTTGGGTATCTGAAAGCGACCGTGGAATATACGATGCAATGAACAAAGGCATAAGAATGGCAACGGGCGATATTATTGGTATTTTAAATTCAGATGACTATTATACAAGCAACGATGTGCTTTCTACATACGCAGACGCCTTTAAAACAAGTAAGGTAGACGCTGTATATGGCGATATTCATTTCATAAGGGAAGGGCAACCGCATAAGATTGCCCGATATTATTCCTCTAAAATATTCCGCCCAGCGTTATTAAGGTTTGGTTTTATGCCCGCTCACCCTTCCTTTTATGTACGGCGTTCTGTTTACGAACAAGCAGAATTTTACAGTCTTGATTACAAGATAGGGGCAGATTTTGAAATGATGGTGCGTCTATTTAAGAAACATCGCATAAGCTATAAATACATTCAGAAAGATATGGTAACGATGCGTATGGGCGGCGCAAGTACGAGTGGGGTAGGTAGCCACAAGCTTTTGCTGAAGGAAGATGCAAGAGCTTGTCGTGAGAATGGTATCTATTCTAATACATTCTTAATTGCTTTAAAGTATTTCTATAAGATATTTGAGTTTAGAATTTAAACACTTTTCTTATAGAGAATAGCTCCTTTGGTAGAATCTTATTGGGAAGACAGAAAGCTCGTTCCTTTAGTGTAATAGAGGAAGATTTTTACTTTGATTTTGTAAGAATATTTCGACAGAAAATCAATAAAAGTTGTTTTGCGTTGCGAAAGCGGCTCTTTTACAACGCAAAACCTACGCTTTTACCGTGTAAAAGAGCCGCTTTTGGAATGCGAAAACATAGGTTTTGCAATGTATTGATAGATAGCGAATTATACGATACATACGCTTCTAAAAAATATTTACAATTTATTGACAGATTCGGCTTATTATCAAAGCTGCTTGCAAGTATAGAAACGTTATTATTCACAAAAAGCTAAAACCTTTTCTTCAAATAACTCGTAGTCGGAATAGAAGTCTTTAAGAAGTTTCTTTCTGTTTTCTTCATACTCCTCTTTGTCGAAAGTGTTTAAGTATGTCGTTATTTCTTCCGCAAGGTTAGTTGTGTCTGTAATTGCTAACCCCAACTTGTAGTTCTTGGTATATTCGCCTTGTATCGTGTCGGCGGTTGTTATCATGGGCTTTCGGAAGAATATGGAATTATAGAAACGGTTTGATAATGCCGTATCGTGCGACAATTTGCGAGGATAGAAAATATTCATCATCGTGCTCTTGTTGATAATTGAAGACTCGTCTTTCTTATCATAATAGCCCGAGAATATTACATTTTTATAGTTTCCTTTCTTTGCAAAATCCTCTAACCGAGGAGCGTCTATACCTCTGCCGACAAAAGATACCAAGAAGTTTTCTCGGTTGCCTAATGCTTCAATAACAGCGGCATTCTGTTCGTAATCCCTGATTCCACCTATCGTTAAGACGTTGATTTCCTTGTTATTAATGGTGTATGACAAGTCATTATCGTTGATAGCTTGCTTCAATATATTTATATCAAGGTTGTGGCTTAACACGGAATTGCAGACGTTGGGTAAGCATTTTATGAAGCCTGGTGACGAAACAATATGCAATGCTGCCAATTCCATAAGTTCCCCATATATACCTTTGAAGTTTTGCTCAATAGATAAATCGCGATAATCCAGTATGAATTTATTCTTGTAATGCTTCTTTAAGAATGACTTTAAGAAGATTGCTACTTGAGGACCAAAGACGATTAGCTTGTCGTATTGCTCTTTTTTGATAGTCTTACGCAAAAACCTTGAATATTCCCAATAGTATAATAGCTTGGCAATTTTATTTGCCTTGTCGTCTATCTTGCGTGTATATCTGTATGCAGCTTCTTCTTTGAGTCCTCTCTTGTCGGGGTATATGATGTCGTATTGAATATTGTTCTTGTCTAATACGTCAGTATAAATCTTGACGTAAGGACAAAAATAAATATTAGTTGGTAACAGTAGTCCAAGCTTCATAATAGATTCTGTTTATAGACTTAACAAGATATTGACGATTCTTTCACAAGCTTTTCCATCTCCATAAGGATTAATAGCCTTTGCCATTTGTTGGTAGTGGTTGTGGTCTGTCAATAGTTTGCTTACGTTGCTGACAATCTTTTCTTTGTCAGTTCCAACAAGAATGACGGTTCCTGCCTCAACGGCTTCGGGGCGTTCGGTAGTATCTCGCATTACCAACACGGGCTTTTTAAGACTCGGAGCTTCTTCTTGTATTCCGCCACTGTCTGTTAGAACAACGTCTGCCTTCTCCATCATATATATGAAACTAAGGTATTCCAAAGGCTCTATGAAGAACATATTGGAGAAGTGGGATAGATCGTTGCCCAAGACTTCATATATGGACTTGCGCACATTGGGGTTAAGGTGCATAGGATATACGAAGTCTACGTCAGGGAATTGAGTTGAAAGTGCTTGAATAGCTTGTGCGATATGAATGAAGCCATCGCCAAGATTTTCGCGTCGATGCCCAGTTATTAAGACCATACGTCTGTTGCCTTGCAGTCTGTCAATGTCGTAGCCAAAAGCCTTTATCTCTTCTTTTAGCTTAATGTTCAACTGTTCGTCAGACTTTATTTTATTAACAACCCAATACAAACTGTCGATGACAGTATTTCCTGTAATATGAATTGAAGTTTCGTTTACTCCTTCTTTTATCAAGTTATTGGAACTTGTTGAAGTAGGGGAGAAGTTATAGTTTGAAATTCTACCTATCAACTGACGGTTTATTTCTTCAGGCCATGGGCTATATATATTATAGGTACGCAACCCTGCCTCAATGTGTCCAACGGGTATCTGCTGGTAGTATGCAGCTAAAGCGGCAGCCATAGAGGTGGTTGTATCGCCGTGAACCAATACTAAATCGGGTTGGGTTTGTTTGAAAATATCTCGTAATCCCAACAGCACCTTACTTGTAATATCATATAGGTCTTGCCCCTTCTTCATGATATTCAAGTCGTAATCGGGTTTTATCTTGAATATAGATAAAACTTGATCAAGCATTTCGCGGTGCTGACCAGTTACACACACGATTGTTTCTACTTTATCGCGGTGTTTGTTTAATTCCAAGATAAGCGGTGCCATCTTTATGGCTTCCGGGCGTGTTCCAAATGTTAGAAGTATTTTTTTCATAATATATTCTCCTTTATAGCATCTAAATAAGCATGACCATATTTTAAGTCAGGCTCAACATAATTGCCTTCTCCCCATTCATTCCAAGACTTCAAGAACAGGATTTTATGTTCTTGTGGTTTTGATTCAATTATATTCAATGCTTGTGCGATATGTTTTTTGAAGTTCTCTGGTGTTGAGTTTACATAAATTCCTTCGCTGTTTCCTGCGCGTGGTGTCCTGTCCCAGCCCGGTATAATCATTGGATATACATTATCCCATTTGTCTTCAGGAGCAAAGAAGTTACTAACGACCTTTGAATATTCTAATTTGAGCGAGGGTAAGAATGGCAGCTTCTTGTGCAGAAGTTGTTTAACGATGCGCATGGTTTTGCCTTGATAGCACATTTCGCCTCGCGATTTTCCATAAGAATTGATACCATCAAACCCTAAGGCAAGTATATTGTTATAAACTTCTTTGCTATCCTTTAAATTAGGTATGACACGAGTTAAAGTTCCATCGGCATTGCGTTTGATTGTTGATGTGTTAGCTATCTGTGCGACGAAATAAATTTCAGGCAATCCATTTTCTTCTGCCAACTTTCTCCATATCTCCATAAAGATGCTTACATCTTTAAAGTGGTAAGGGTCATAGATTACGAAAACAGGCTTTCCGTCAATCGTAATATACCTTTTGTCTTTAAAAGCAGGAAGTACATAATTAAAATGTTCGGTGTAGTCTTTCTCTCCGCCGTATTTCATTGGAGCTATAACTTTGTTCTTTCCGTCTTTCTGCCAAGTTTTTGTTGTCCATTCATGGTTTGCCCAGCAAAGGCAGAAAGGAAAGTCAGGCTTACCCGATTCCAATACTTCTTGGAAAGGACGTTGAAGCAGTAGTTTGTCTCTTCCCATCCAATAATGATAATAGCAAAAGCCTTCAATGCCATATTCTCTTGCTAATGCTGCTTGTTGCTCCCTGATTTCAGGCAAACGTAAATCGTAGAAACCAAGGTCTGCAGGTATATGGGGTTGATAATGTCCTCTGAATTGTGGTTTTGCTTTTGCAACATTTGTCCACTCAGTAAAACCTTTACCCCATGCCTCGTCGTTTTCAGGAATAGGGTGAAACTGTGGTAAATAATATGCTATAACTCTTGCTTTCATTATTTATTTTGTTTTTTAAGAGGAAACTTCTCGAGTAATGCTTCGTGATATTTCAAGTAATAATAAAGTAAAGCGAGCACAATTATGTTTAAGTTTCTTGTGTCTGAGTACGAAAACAGATACATTCCGCCTTGCGCACTTATGCAGACAGTGAAATATAAAAGTAATAGTTGGTGCAGTTTTATCTTATTATTATTTGTCTTGTTTTTCTGAAAAGAATAGATAACGAAGAAGTTGAAAACTATAAATATTATCACTGCGAAGAAAGGACCAAAGTCGATGGTGAAGTCGCCTACAAACGTAGAAAAGACTTCATCGTTTATTTTTAGTTTTGAATAGATTTCTCGACGTTCAACATAGTTCATTGAAGTCTTGGAATCTACTAACCTTTTAAATAGATTTAAAGTTCTGTCTCCATATCTAAGTCCGTTATCGTCTAAAGCATGGTTGTTGAAATATATGTTTCCTTGTCCAATATACCAGTTGATAAAAGTTGCTACTCCGGCTTTTTCAGAGCCAAAGCGACTGATGGTAATTGCTGCTACGGGCAATGTGATAATGGCTATAAATACTATTCCTATTTTCTTTATAACCTTGTTAAGTCTTTTTGAAAGGTATTGTTTGAACAGGAAATATCCACAGATTATGGTTAGAAAGGCTAAGGCAACTCCACTTCTCTGCCCTCGCATAACAGGCATAATTAAATTAATAACATTCGCAAAGAGTAAGCCATAGATGATTTTATGGTTTTTCTTACTCATTGTCATAAAGTAGAACAACAGAAAAATACCAATGTCAGAGAAAGAATTAAAGAGGATTGCAGGTATATTGCGAATAGCTCCACCTACGTTCGAGGCATTGTCTATTTGTTCCATATAGGCTTTCTTTCCAGCTTCAGCATCTGTAAAGATAGACATTAACCCATTACGGAAATCAGACACGATGCCTGGTAGGTTCAAAATAGCAACAATAATGATAATGGTTGCTATTATTCGTAAAATGTTTGACTGCGGATATTCTATGCTATCGGTTGAATTGTTATGGTGGTAGATAGCTGGTGTTAGTGCTATCATCATCATCACGTATAAATATAAATAAGGGAAAAGCGTTAATGGCTCATAGTTTGTAAGCTGTGGAATGGAATCATCATTAATCGTCATAATGGAAAAGACTGCATAGATAATATACATTACAATGATAAAGCTACCAGCGTCAAAGTTCTTATTTTTGCGTTGATACCAAATCAAGGTTATTACCCATAGTAGTATGAGAAATGCAGATAGTATATAATTACTTTCAATTACCGACATAAGCGTTTTGTTATAAACGAATTAACATAACTATATAGAACCTTCTTCTCTGACTTGTTAGTTCCTAACAATAATGCAAATACAATAAAGAAAGTTGGAGAATACAGGAAAATAAAAAGTATTCGTAGAATATTGCTGTCAATGTTTTGTTGTAGCAAGTAACTACTTCCAACTCCCAATGTCAATATTATTACTCCAGGAATAATTAAAGTTGTAATATAAGAACTTATAGAGAACCGATGATAATATTTGCGTAAACAAAATAGTCTTATAATATGTGCAAGTGCTGATACGCCTATCATTGAGATAAGAGCAAAATAAGATGGTAAATGCAGTGTAAAGAAAATCCACGAAATGGGTAAGCACAGAAGAGTCATACTCTCTACTTTTAAGTGGTATTCTTTAACTTTGCCTGTTGCTTGAATAATCGTCGTAATTGGATTATTCATAGATAAGCACACTATATAAATAATGATGAGGCGGGCAAATAAAATGAAGTTGTCATCTGTAATATTCAACCACCAGTTCAAAATGTTTGGCATTTCTAAGATAATGGGTGTGCCAATAGCTAAAAGAGCATAGAGTATAAGTTTGTTGCCAACAGAAAAGAGCTTGTTAAGGTAGCTGAAGTTTTCTTCAGCATACGCTTTTATCATTGCTGGGCGCAAAGGAATGATAATACTATTGCACAATGCTCCAAAAGCATTATTAATTTGTAAGGCGACACCAAATGCAGCATTTATTGTTGCACCAAAGAATATATTCAACAAGATAATATTTCCTTGCTGCATTCCGATATTAGCAACATTGCCAAAGAGTGTCCAACCAGAGAAAGAAAGTAACTCTTTATATAGTTTTCGGTCAGTGGTTTTGTGGTAATGACATTCTTTATAGTGTGCTTTTCCATACCACATATATATCGTGAAAATAATGATACTGCTAATTAACAGGCACATACCATAAAAAGAAAGATTATTTATTATAAACTTTCCAATAAGTATGGCTGCTCCTAATCTAAGTAAACATTCGACAGTGGATACGACAGCATAGACACCTATATCTTCGTGAGCAAAGATAGCTGCAGTATATGGAATTTGAAATAAAGAAAAAATAAATGTGAATATGGTAAATTGATACAACCATATAACAGCAGTCATTCTTGCGGCAGGTATTACTAATTGAGTATTAACGAACCATAAGCCGACAGTTTCAAATATAAAAATAATAATAAGAGACAATATTGCAATAATATTAATGCACGATGAATAAATTTCTGTTTGTTTTTGAGTATCATTTTTCCCAATATAAAAAGAGAAAAATCTTTGGATAGAGAGTGAGAGTACACCTGTTAGAAAAGAAGCAACCGTTACTACACCTGCTATTATATTGAAAATGCCATAATCTTCAACACCTAACCCTTTTATAATGACACGTACAATATAAAGGTTAAGAAATGTAATAACTAACATACGAACAAACAAAAATAGTGTGTTCGATGCTATGTTTTTTGTTTTTGCTGATTCTTTTATATCGGGCATATTAAAGTTAATGCAGTATGTCCCTTATGACGTAAACTGACAATATGATAAAAGCAGATATAAACATTTCGAGAACGAATAACATTCTTTTAGGGCCTGAAGGTTTTACAGGAACTTCTGCGCCTTGGATAGTTGTAAAGACAGGAGTATGCTCTTGCAGCTTCGCATCGGCAGCTTTAAGTTGTGCCATAAGAGTAGTGTAAGTGTTGTATTTCAGCTGCATATCGTTTTCCAAATCGTTTTGTTTTAGTTTTATGCTTTCCAACACAACATCTATGTCGGCATCACTTATTTGCCCATATTCTTTACGAACCTTTTCGTATTCTTTCTTAGCTTGATTTACAAGGCTTTGATAATGATTGACATCATTCCTTAGCTTCTTCGTTCTATATTCAATAATATATTTCTGTAGTTGTGTTCTTGTAGCATCTGCAAGCATTTTAGCCACCATAGGGTCTTGCGCTATCGTAGCAATGCTTATGATACCTGTTTTTTTATCAGTGCTTATTTTTATATTATCTCTCATTCCTTTTACAAGGTCATTATCAATCTTTGACAACTGGTAAGGGTTGAATTTTTCAGGAGCAAAGTTTGCTGTATTTTTAGGCGATAGTTTTTGTAACGCCCATATATAAGCTTTCTCCCACCATGTTATTTTTGAGTGGTGTTTTAGATAATCATAATAGTTTGTATTGATTTTTTTATCAATAGTTTGTACGTTCACCTTGAATAGTGCAGTCGCAAAGCCATTATCATTCATTAGGTCAGGATAAATCAAAGGAGAAATAGCATCGGCACTTTTTCCTGTTGGCAAATCGAAACCAAATGAAGAGGCAATATCTCCCAAAGCACCAACATCCATAGAAGGACTTGCTTCTGGTGCCATAGCAGTTTCACTTTTGTATGTTCTTGGTACACAAAGAATGATATAAGATGATAATGCAATAACGATTGGGAGCGTTATAAAGAATAGTTTTTTATGTTCTCCGATTCTTTTAAATACCAACCGTAAATCTATTTGTTTTACATTTTCTTCGTTTTCCATTAATTTGATACTTTTAATATGGTAGTATTATTAGTTTTTGAAACTAATCTATCTATTTTATTACGTGCTCTTTTAATAAGGAAACTTACATACAAGTACATCTTTAAAATACATACTTGTATGTAGATACGATTTATTAATATCGTTTTTCCTCTTCATTATGCATTTACTTTCTATTTCAAGATGTTGGCAAGTGTAGCCAGCACGGCGGCCATACTTGATGTACTTGAACCAATAGTCATGAGTTCAGCAAGGCTCATCTTAGCACGCGACTTGCTTGGAACAATAATTTCGCAACCAGGTCGAACCTTCGCATTGTGTCCAACTTTTGCAAGTGTACCATTCATATATAATATATAGGTGCGGCTTTTCTTTGCGTCAGAAGAGAAACCACCTGCTTGGTCAATGTAGTAGGCTACGTTTTTACCTTCACGGTAGCTTACTGTGTTTGGATACATTACTGCACCATTGATTTTCACAGTACCATTATATTGTGGAATGATAATGCGGTCGCCCTCTCGAAGAATAAGGTCAGCATCGCTGCCTGGTGCTGCCAATGCTTTGTCTAATTCAATTCCAACAGGGTAGCTTTCTGGAATTTCAAACTTCTTCAGCAGTGAATCTTGCGTTTGTTGTGAAGCCTGAAGAATGCCTGCTGCATTCGAACTCTTCGCAGCAAGGTCAAGGAAACTCTTGTTTTCCTGTTCCATCTGCATCTTATAAACAGCCTCCATACGCATTTTCTCTATCTTGTTAGGTTTGCGTTCCAATCTTGCTCCTTGTATATAAGCTAAGTCTGTTGCGCCACCTGCAGCTTTGAATATGTCTGTCAAGCGAGTGTTACGTCCTGTAAGCGAGTAGTTTCCTTCAAATAGCACTTCACCTTCAATGCTTACATTCTGTTGTTTTGTTGTACCAGGACTCTTGCGTACAAACACTTGGTCGAAAGGTGCAAGGATAAACCCTGGTTGTCCATCAATGACAAAGCCATCTTTCAAACTGAATGTGAAGCTTTGAGCAATGATAGAGTCAGATGCCGTTGCCTGTGGATTCACAAATCTTCTCGAAACATCAACTCTTACCGTAGATGCTGTTTGTTTTAATCCACCTGCCTGCAAAATGAAGTCTTCAAGTGTTTCGTTATCGGCATATTTATACTTGCCAGGATATTGCACTTCTCCATAAATGGTTAGTATCTGCTCTTCTTGTACGTCGGTTCGTGTCGGTACAAACAATACATCTTCATTCTGTAAAGGGATGTCAGCAACTTTTCCAAGTAAAATACCTTCTACATCTACCGAAACCACTTCCAACGTGCGGTCTGCTTTCATACGGTGCATTACAGCGTGCGGCCCGAAGGCTACTTCTGTAAGACCTTCTGCTGCTTCTACCAATGCACGTACACTGTTAATTTGTCCGCCTACTTCGTACATACCAGGACGGAATACAGCTCCTTTTATTTCCACCATATTCTCGTAGCGTGGTATAACAGAATCAACGCTGATAGAGTCTTCGTCAGAAAGTCTGAAACGGTTCATATCGAACTCGTTTACATTATATATAGAGTATTGGCGACCTGTTTTTCTTCTTACACGAACAGATTTTGTGTAGGCATCGCCAGCAAAACCACCTGCATAGTTGATGAGCGCACCAAGACTTTCGTTGCGCTTCATTTCATAATACATTGGGCGTTTAACCTTGCCACTAACATTTACAAGTACTTCGTAAGCGTCAACGGCAATAACGTCATTATCTGCCAATCGAACGTTGCCCGTTAATTTGCCGCGTTTCAAGAAGTCGTAAACATCGACCGTGCTGATGAGACGTCCCTGTCTGTAAACCTTAATATTACGAAGTGTACCAAGGTCGGTGATACCTCCTGCCATATACAACGCATTGAACACGGTTGTGAAAGCTGATAGCGTGTAAGTTCCCGGTGCTTTTACTTCGCCTACCACGTTCACCATTATGGTGTGGGTTTGCCCCACCGAAAGTCTAATCTTAGAATTGCTATACCGTTTGCCTAATTTTGCCCTGATTCTTTCATTGGCTTGCTTTACGGTGAGTCCACTCACTTGGATAGGCCCGAAACCGTCCAATGTAACAATTCCATCTGGTGCGACCGTTGTTTCATACGACTTTTGCGATGCTCCATAAATATCGATAAATACAGCATCGCCTGGTCCCAAACGATAGTTTGCAGGGAGTGCCATATTCATATTAGGCTCGAACGACAAGTTCTTGTTGTTGAAAATATTGCGTCCCCAAACTTGTTTCTTCTTTTTCTTCATCTGCTTCACAAGGTTCTTATACATTGTGGCAGTGTCTTGTGGCAACCAGTCGTTCATTTCCTCTTGTATCAAAAGGAAATCTCCGTCTTCTTCATCGTATGTGTTTGGGTAATCAGATTCAGAATCCAATCGCTTGTTTGAATATTTGTTGGCTTCATTTTCCGAGTCTTCGTAGTCTTGCATTGTCTTTTCTGCAATCTTCTTTTTGTTCATTCCCGGACGTTGCTGCCCGTTGTTTTTCCTACTTCGCTCAGTATTGCTTTCCTTACTTGATGCAGCACCTAATGAAGAGTTGCCTTTCTTCATCTTCTCGTATGTATCTCTAACTCTTCTAATTTGAGAAATGTCTACACCGTTTTGCATCAGTTTTGTAACAATCTGTGTCTGCGATGTTCCCTTGTTATGCTCTTTTACAATAAACTCCATAACCTGCGTATCGGTCATACCCGATTGTGCATAAATGCTTAGAGTACTTAGCATAACAAAGAGTAAAAGGAAGTATCTTTTCATATTCATTTAAAATTTCTTTCCACTTACGATGTTTATAAATGTTTTAATGATAATTTTGAAATCGAGCCATAGCGAACGTCTTTCAAAGTAGCTTATGTCCATTTCGAGACGTCGTAGCATCTTTTCCATTGTATCAGTATATCCGTTATAGAGCGTTGCCTCCGAAGTTAGCCCCGGTCTCATTTTATAAATGACAGGGTAGAGGTCGGTATGCTCCATAATCTTATCTATAAAGTATTTGCGTTCGGGTCGTGGACCTACTAACGACATATCGCCACGCAACACATTCCATAATTGGGGCAGTTCATCGAGATGGTGCCCACGAAGAAATTGCTCAAGCGGTGTAGAGTTCTTGCAATTCGTTTTTGCTACTAATTGCGGCTTTTCTTCCTCCACGATACTGTTCATCGTGCGGAATTTAAGTATGACGAATGGTTCTCCCTTATATCCAATGCGTGTTTGTCGAAAGAATACAGGACCATTTCCTTGGCATTTCATCAAGACAGAAATAATGGCAAATATAGGCGAAAGCAAGATTAATCCAAGTGCAGCCATAGTAAAATCTGAGGCTCTTTTTACGCCTCGCTGTATGCTACCCATGGCATCGGTATGTGTTGCTTTACTCATTGTCTACTCGGTTCTTATTACTGTCTTTTTAAAGTCTTTCTGAATGCCTGACCTATGGTCTGAACATCAGAAAGTGGACGGCTATTACATAGTGCCCACTTGTATATAAACTCCATTTTCTGAAATTTGTTGCAAAGATAATATATTTTTCTTAAATACTTTTGTTTTTGCGTATCTTTGCACCAGAAAAAACTCAGTATTGCGTAAAATAATCCATATAGATATGGACGCCTTCTTTGCTTCTGTTGAACAAAGAGACGCTCCAGAGTTAAAAGGTGTGCCGTTAGTGGTGTGCCACGACCACCCACGTAGTGTTGTTACTACGGCGAGTTACGAGGCACGAAAGTATGGAGTACGTTCGGCAATGCCGTTATCTCAAGCAAAACTGCGTTGCCCCCATCTCCTTGTTGTCGAACCGCATTTTCAGAAGTATAAAGAAGTCTCGCAACAGATTCACCGTATTTTCCACAGATATACGGATTTGGTAGAGCCTATTTCGTTAGACGAGGCATTTCTCGATGTAACTCATAATAAGCTGGGAATAGAATTGGCGGTTGATTTGGCTAAAAAGGTGAAGGAAGATATATTCCGCGAAACGCATTTAACAGCCTCTGCAGGTGTGAGTTATAATAAGTTGCTGGCAAAAATAGCTTCAGACTACCGTAAACCGAATGGCATTTTCACGGTACACCCCGATAAAGCATTAGACTTTATAGCAGAACTGCCCATAAGAAAGTTTTGGGGAATTGGTCCTAAAACGGCGGCTACTATGCACAAAATGGGCATCTATAAAGGCGAGCAACTGCGTAAAGTTTCGCTTACGCATTTGGTGCAGGTATTTGGGAAAATGGGTTCTGTGCTTTTCGACTTTGCCCGTGGTATAGACAACCGCCCTGTTGAGGCTTATCGTGAACGCAAGTCGGTGGGGTGCGAGCAAACTTTTTTGGAAGACTTAAATACAGAATCGAAAGTTATAATAGCACTTTATCATATTGTTATAGAGTTGGTTGAAAGAATTAGTAAAAGTAAATTTGAGGGACATACCTTATCTTTAAAGATAAAGTGGAACACTAAAAGTCAGATTACACGAAGCATAACAGTTGGCAAGATATTGAAAACAAAAGACGACATTTTGCCTTTAGCAAAGTATCTTTTGCATCAAACGGAATATCGGCGTCGTACTATCCGTTTACTCGGACTTTCCGTGAGTGGCGATGCTTCGCATAAATGGGAAGAAGGATTCTTGGATTTTAGAGGATAATTTATTACTATCTGTGTTTAACGAAGTTGTTTTGTATTTGGTAAAATTAAGGGAACGGTTTTATCTTTTCTTACTTTCGATAGATGCTAAAAGACTGTTGGTTTTGTAAAGATTATTTCATAGAAAAAAGATAATTTCGATTTGGCGTTGCGAAAGCGGCTGTTTTGCAACGCAAAACCTACGCTTTTACCGTGCAAAACATCCGCTTTTGGAATGCAAAACAATAGGTTTCGTAAAACGTTGATGTATAAGCTGTTATGTAATAGTTAGACTGTTGAAAAATATTTACAGATTTATGGCTTTCTTTTCACCTATATATAATAGGACGTATGCAGGAAAAGTGGAGTATAAATCTAAAAGATTAGTCTAATCAGAAAGATGAGCTTATATGCTTATTCCTATTTCTGAATATTGGTAGAATCTCAGACAACCGTTCATTCCATTTGCTGAATGTATTTCTCTAAATCCTCGTTGTTGAGATTCAATCGCTTTCTGAGTCGGTAGCGAAGCTTGTAAAGACCTGCTCCAGAAATGTTAAGTACCGACATAATCTCGTGCCCATCAAGTCCAGTCTTTATGAGGCATACCAATCGTTTTTCTGCTTTGGTAATGGTTGGATATTGTTTTTCTAATCGACGGAAAAAGTCGTTGTCAATAAGTTGGAACTGTTCGTCGAAGAACTGCATTCTTTTCTTCTCCTTCGGGTCGCTGAGCATTGCTAATTGTAACGACATAGATATATTTTCCTGTTGCGATTTAGCTAACTTCTCTTGCTCTGTCTGCATTTTAAGTCTTGACAGTTCTTTTTCTAATTCAGTACGCCTAAGCTTGTCTGATAATTCCTTCGCTTCAAGTTCCACAATTCGTTTACGCTGCTTGGTTCGATAATAGAGCAGAACTGCAACGCACACTATGAATACAGCAACGACGGCAACAAGTAACAGCAGTATGCGTTGCTCTTTCATTTCTTCGCGTGCTTTAAGCTGTTCGTTTTCTATTTTGGCTTTCTCTTGTATTTGTTCTATTTTAGAAGTAGACATTGCTCCATTCAATGAATCCCGCATATCGTGGTATTGTGTGAAATGATTGATGAAGGAGCGGTAATCCTGACGCATTGAATCGATGTGAGTCATAGCCTGCAATGCCTCCACTTGAATGTTCAATTGTCCAAAGCGTACACTTTGTTCAAGGCACTTTTGCGCATAAGTATAAATAGAATCGGTATGCCCGCGTTGCTTTGCTATGAGCAAACGACAATACATAAGCTGGGTGTGGAAGAATTCATTGGCTTGTTTATCCAAACTGTCAAGAATCGCTGAAGCTTCTTTCACCTTTCCTTGCTTGATGTATATCTCCGCCAAGTTGCTTAGGTCGGTTTGGAGAAAAACCTTGTTGGCTATGCGGTGGTCGTTGGCAATGGCATATTTCATTACTCGTTCAGCTCCTGCATAGTCTTTGCTGTGTTCCAACAAGTACACTGTCTTTGCATAGTAATACCGATATTGTACCATTGGGGGTAGTTGTGGCACTGTGGCGTGTGCTCTCTCAAGGTTCTTCCACGCTTCTTTCCAAAGACCAATTCCTTCGTACAACAGGGCAAGATGAATTTGACATGTTGCCAAACCTTCTTGATTGTGGACTTTCTCGTAGATTATCAGTGCTTCAGAAATGCTTTTATAAGCCTTTACAAAAGAATAATTGACAATGTCCAAGTATGATTTGTTCAGCAAACTGTCAGCATACTCTCTCCTCTCTTTGTCTGTAAACGAAGAGCAACCAATATTTGTAAGCGTGGCAGCCAACAATATCAGAATTGTTATTATACGTATATGATGTGCTTGAAAGGTTCTCATGGTAAGCCGTTTTTGCAACAAAGATAATGATTTTCATAGATTATGCCCTCTCTTTTAACACTTATTTAATATATTGTCTATATGATGTCTATATGCTGGTTTTGCTTTTTTGCAGGAAAATACATTACTTTGCGAAATCAATGTTAATAAAATTCACATTATGAAAAAGCTAAGGTATTTAATTCTTGCAGCAGCCTTGATGATGACTCTTGGAGTTATGGGCGAGGAAGGAGTGTTATTACAACTGAAAAATGGTTCGATTGTAGGTTTTGCATTCTCAGGTAAACCCACAATGGTAATTGGTGCAACATTGGAAATTCGTGCAACCGAAACAACGGTCAGTTACGATTACAATGAGGTAAAGCGAGTATATTGGGGAGAAGTTCAGCCCAATAGTATATCTTCTACTAAAGATAACATCAACAGCGATGTGGTCTTCCGCATTAACGCCAATGTTCTGAACGTATCTGGTCTTGCCAATGGAGAACGTGTCAGCGTTTATGATACTGCGGGAAAATTGGTAACAACAGCTGTATCTACTCAAGACAATGGTACGTTGAACTTGCCATTGAAACAGTCTGGGGGCATTTATATCGCACGGACACAGTCGGGTGTTTCTTTTAAGTTTACTCGATAAGTTTAACACCATTATTCTATTATAACCTAATTATAAACTAATAAAAATACGCAATATGAAGAAGGCATTATCTATTATCTTTGCTGCAATGCTCGCTTTAGGAGCAAGCGCACAAAACACTCATGACATAGTTGTATGGCACGGAACACAGTCTCAAACAATCCAAGCTGTGGATAGTATCACGTTTGTAGAATCGAAAGTAGAACCAACCTATGTGGATTTGGGGCTCAGTATAAAGTGGGGAACCTGCAATATTGGTGCAAAGAATCCTGAAGACTTTGGCAATTTCTACCAATGGGGAGATGTAGCAACCAAAGAAAGCTACGATTGGGATACTTACAAGTACGGCACTGACCGCACTAATTTGGAGAAATACAATGTGAAAGATGGCAAAACAGTGCTTGACCCAGAAGACGATGCGGCAATAGTGAATTTGGGTGAAGGCTGGCGTATGCCTACTCCTGCAGAAATTAAGGAGTTAGTAGACAACTGTACATGGGAATGGACAACTGTTAATAATGTAAAAGGTTACAAGGTAACAGCCAAGAATGGTAATTCCATCTTCCTTCCAGCAGCAGGTGTGATGTTTACCAAGAACCCTTATTATGGTGGACAGTATGGTTACTATTTATCTAACACGCTGCGCGAAGGAGAGGAATCTTATGTTAAGATGTATGCTCAGGGATTTTCTTTCCAATCAGATAAATACCAGACAGACGACCGTATTGCACGAAACTATGGCATAACAGTTCGTCCTGTACACAAGTAAAACAGCACATTATGATGAAGAAGTATGTTTTATCTTTCCTTCTCTTAGCAATGGCATCAATGGCATTGGCACAAGAGAAAGTAAGTGTAAAGGTATGGAAAGGTGGAAATGCTACAACCATAGAGCAAATAGACAGTATAACCTTTCCCAATACTATGCAAGAGCCTGCTTGTGTAGACTTAGGACTGAGTGTGAAGTGGGCTTCTTGCAACCTCGGTGCAGAGACTCCAGAAGCTTATGGCAACTATTATGCTTGGGGCGAAACCAGTACTAAGGAATATTATAATTGGGATAAGTATAAATATTGTACTCCCTTGACAATGGCAATGTCAAAGTATAATTCCACTGACAAGAAGACTATTTTAGAGGCAGAAGACGATGCTGCTACTGTTCTATTGGGAAATAATTGGCGAATTCCAACAGCAGACGAAATGAAAGAATTAGTGGAAAAATGTACTTGGGAATGGATGGAAGACGAAAAGAATAGAAACTATGGTTATTGGGTTACAGGACCAAATGGTAACCGTATCTTCCTGCCTGCCGCTGGTTGTATCAATGACAACGTTCCATACGCAGTAGAGTTTTATGGATATTACTGGACGTCAGAAGTTGTTTCTTTTGAAAGTAAGTTGGCAGTTCATTTATTCTTTAAAGACAAATCTACCAATGGAAGTAATGTCAGCCATAGATATTATGGCTTTTCTATAAGACCAGTCAAACCGTAAGAAAGTATTGAAAGCAAAGTTTCCATTTCTGTGCCACTGCTTGAAGCGGGGTGCGGAAATGGAAACTTTGTGTTTAAATACGCATTATGTACTTTCTTTTTGACTTTAATATTCGATTAAATACAATTAGGTAAAAACTACAGATTACGTTCGGTAGAACTTTATTTTAGAGAATTGAACTCCTCTTTATCGTTTAAGGAAAATACAGAAGAACTGCCTCGGCTTTGTAAAGATAATTCCCAAGAAAAACGATAATTTCGATTTGACATTGCGAAAGCGGCTGTTTTGCAACGCAAAACCTACGCTTTTACCGTGCAAAACAGCCGCTTTTGGAATGCAAAACAATAGGTTTTGTAAAACGTTGATGTATAGGTTGTTATGTGAGAGCTTAGCTCTTGAAAAATGTTTACAGCTTTATTATCTTCTTTTCGCCTACAAAATAAGATATGCCACTTACTTTTTACAGTTTACAACAACGCCTCTACATTAAAGAATGCAGAGGCGTTGTTGTAATGTTATATATAAGTAAGAAGCGGTTTATAGCTTGCCTGCCTCACCGAGATAGCTGTCTTTGAAGCCTAAGAAGTAAAGAACGCCGTCGAGACCAATAGTGTTAATGTTCTGTTCGGCAGTCTCGCGCACACGTGGTTTTGCGTGGAATGCAATACCTAAACCAGCTTCTGCAAGCATTGGCAGGTCGTTGGCACCATCGCCGACAGCAATAGTTTGTTCCAAATTAACTTTCTCAACCTGTGCTATAAGTTTTAATAATTCGGCTTTTCGACGCCCATCTACGATTTCTCCGACAAAGTTTCCTGTCAGTTTATTGTTTTCATCTATCTCCAATTCGTTTGCATAGACATAGTCGATGTTGTATTTCTTCTGTAAGAACTCGCCAAAGAAAGTAAATCCTCCACTAAGAATGGCTATCTTATAACCGCAGTTTTTCAGCACTGTCATTAGGCGGTCTACACCTTCTGTTATAGGGAAGTTGTCTGCAATCTCTTGCATTACGCTGGCATCAAGACCTTTCAAGAGTGCAACACGTTCCTTGAAACTTTCCTTAAAATCTATTTCGCCACGCATAGCACGCTCTGTAATCTCTTTCACCTTGTCACCTACACCTGCCTTTTTCGCCAATTCGTCGATACATTCTGTTTGGATAAGGGTTGAATCCATATCGAAACAGATAAGTCGACGCATACGACGATACATATTGTCTTTCTGCAAAGAGAAATCAATGCCTTGTTCTTGGCTCATTTTCATCAGGTCTGCTTGCATTTGAACATAGTCGTTAGGCGTACCACGGAGCGAAAACTCTATACAAGCACGAACATTATAGTTTGCCTTCTTTATGCTTTGACGGCCTGTGAGACGCACAATGGAGTCGATGTTCATACCCTGACTGGCAATCACCTTAGTGGTAGCTTCTATGTTTTCTGCAGAAAGCGAACGACCAATAATAGTTAAGATGTATCGGTTCTTGCCTTGTTGGTTTACCCAGTCCTCGTATTCATCGTCTGTGATTGGCGAGAAGCCAATGTTTACACCTAATTCGGTAGCTTTGAAAAGTAAATCTTTCATTACTTTACCCGAATTGTCTTCGTTTGTTCGGATAAGAATACCGAGCGAAAGTGTAGCGTGAATATCTGCCTGACCAATATCGAGAATACGCGCATCGTACTTTGCCAATATTCCCATAATTGCTGCTGTAAGTCCTGGTCTGTCTTGTCCTGTAACTCTAACTAAAATCTGTTCTTCCTGAATTATCTTTTTACTTTTCATAAATCATCTGTTTTTATATTGTTATAGGTTCTTTGTTTTTAATATCTTTGCATTCTTTTAGGGCACTTTTCTTATCTCATTTTCATTGATAGGTTGCCATCTGTTGTTATTCTAATGGCAATGACATAGCTTGTCGAAGCGTCTGGAATACCTATGATGGCATCGAAATACAATGCTTTTTCATCGGTATGGTTAAACTCGAACTTGCGTAAAATACTTTTTTCCAAGAATTTCTTATCAATAAGTGAGGCAAATTCCTGCTTTCTAAAGTCGTGCATATAAACAGGTTTGCCTTGGTTTGATATTGAAAGCGAAGCTACATTGTCAAGATAAGCATTGTCTACTTCGATTCCATTTTCATTGTAAGTAGATTTTATAACCCTATCTGAAGTTGTCTTTACTGTAATTTTGCTTTCAAAATACCCCATACTTGTTCTTACCACCGTATCGGTTTGTGTGTGTAGAAAGGTATTCAACGCATAGACTTGGTTATCAAATGATGCACGCAGATATTTGTTCTTGCTTTTTACAAGACGCACTTCGTCGCCGTTGTCATTAATGAAGACAAATACATTCTCCGACTGTTTTGCTATCTTGTATTCGTTTTGGTTTTGTCCTTTCAAATAGAGAGAATCCTTATAAATCCAAAACTGCATAGGCATACAAGCAGAGTCGGGATAGAAAACGCTGTCGCCTTTCGCCAACAGTGCAGGTTCTCCATTGTCGTCAGACACCCACAATCCTTGAAACAATTCCTTTGCCTTTGCATCTTCGGCAGGGGAATCGCCCTGTTTCGGTTTGTCGGTACACCCAATGATGAACAGACAGAAAGCGAGTATGTAGAAACTCTTTAGTTTTATCACTGCATTTAAACGTTTTTAAAAGAGGTCTGCATCTTTCCAAGCTACGGCTTTGTTCAAGTCTTTATCGGAAATGACAATGTCTTTTTCGTCTATAGGCCATTCAATGCCTACTGTTTCGTCGTTCCAACGCAGACTCGCCTCGCTCTGTGGTGCATAAACGTTGTCGACTTTATATGTAAAGACTGCCTCATCTGATAGTACTAAGAAGCCGTGTGCAAAGCCACGGGGAATAAAGAATTGGCGTTTGTTCTCCTCCGACAGCTCTACCATAACATATTTGCCTAATGTTGGTGAGTCTTTTCGTAGGTCTACAGCCACATCAAGCACTTTTCCTTTCAGCACACGCACCAATTTAGCTTGCGAGAAATCGCCTTTTTGATAATGAAGTCCGCGCAATACGCCATAGCTTGACTTTGATTCGTTGTCTTGAATAAATTCTATATGCTGCCCAATGTGTTCGTCGAAATCAGCCTGTTTCCATACTTCATAGAAGTAGCCGCGGTTGTCGTTAAACACTTTTGGCTCTATTATCCAAACACCATCAATATCGGTTTTCTTGTATTCCATCTCTTATTTGTAATAGTATTATGCATTGCAAAGTTACGAAAATATATTGAATTGCTAAAATAAAACAACTATTTATTAATGTATTTAATCCATAAAAATGCGTTGAAAGTTGTATCGGAATGTTGTAAAAATAGAAGCAAAAGGTAGAAAATGACGTAAAATCGCAGACTATTCGTGTACTTATTTGTAAAATAAACGAATAGTTGTGTATTTTATATAGGTATTTTTCTTTATTCTGCCATTTTATTTTTACTTTTGTGAAATAAAAAGCTAACAAGATTATAACTATTTTATGAGAGTAGGATTATTTATTCCATGTTATGTCGATGCATTGTATCCAGAGGTTGGTGTGGCTACTTACAGACTTCTACGCAAGCTAAAACTTGATGTAGAATACCCTGAACGTCAAACGTGTTGTGGGCAACCAATGGCTAATGGAGGATTCCAGCGTATGTCAGGGGAGTTGGTTGAGAAGTTCGAAGATATTTTCAAAGATTATGATTATGTAGTAACGCCAAGTGTTTCGTGTGCTGCTTTCGTACAGAAGAACCACCCGCAACTTCATAAACATAAATGCTCAACACCTGAGAAAACAATGGAGTTGGTGCAATTCTTACACGATATTTTAAAGGTGAAGGAACTACCAGGGGAATTCGAGCACGTTGTTTCGGTGCATAACTCGTGCCACGGTGTGCGTGAGTTAGGCTTGAGCTCGCCCACAGAGGAACATGTTCCACCTTTTAATAAAATTATAGACCTTTTGAAACTAAAGAAAGGTATTACAGTAAAAGAGCCTGAACGTGCCGATGAATGTTGTGGCTTTGGTGGAATGTTCTCCATTGAAGAACCCAGCGTAAGCAGTAGAATGGGCGATGATAAGGTGAAACGACACATGGCAACAGGTGCTGAGTTTATTACGGGACCCGATTCTTCATGCTTAATGCACATGCAGGGAGTGGCAAAGAAGAAGAAATATAATGTTCAATTTAAGCATGTGGCTGAAATTCTGGCTGCTGGCATATAGTTTATAAGGAGGAGAAAACATGGCAACAAGTCATTCTAAGAAGGCAGCAGCATTCCTGTCAAATCCCGATAAAGTAACTCGCCACGACCAAACCTTTTGGGGAATCAGAGAAAAACGCGATATTCAGGCTGCTATGCTCCCTGAATGGGAAGATTTAAGAGAACACGTAAGCCAAATAAAAGAGCATGCGCTAACCCATTTGGCAGACTACTTGGAGGAGTTTGCAAAAAAAATGGAAAGCAATGGCGTTATTGTTCATTGGGCAAAAGATGCGCAAGAATTTAACGAAATAGCATACGGCGTTTTGGCATGCCACAAGGTAAAGAAGCTGGTAAAGTCCAAATCAATGCTCACTGAAGAATGCGAGACGAACGATTACCTTATTAAAAAAGGTATTGACGTTGTAGAAACCGACTTGGGCGAACGCATTTTACAGCTAATGGACTTGAAACCTTCGCACATAGTGGTACCTGCTGCACACATTACACGTGACGAAGTGGGCGATATGTTTGAAGAAAAAGGAATATCAAAAGATATTGGCAACCACGACCCAACTTATCTCACACAATGCGCACGTTACAGTTTGCGTGAAGAGTTTATCGAAGCCGAGGCAGGAATGACAGGTTGTAATTTTGGTGTAGCTGCAACGGGCGACTGCGTAGTTTGCACCAACGAAGGCAATGCAGATATGTGTACGGCTATTCCGAAACTGCATATCGTGGCAATGGGCATCGACAAAGTCATTCCAAACTACGACTCTTTGGCTGTGTTTCAACGCTTATTATGCCGTTGTGGAACAGGTCAGCCTACAACAGCCTTTACTTCTCATTTTCGCAAGGCTCGTCCTGACGGCGAAATGCACGTAATTCTGGTAGACAATGGCAGAAGCGATATAATAGCAAATCCACTACATTGGAAGACCGCAAAATGTATTCGCTGCGGTGCGTGTATGAACACATGTCCTGTTTATCGTCGTTCTATGGGCTATTCGTACAGTTATTTCATTCCCGGACCTATTGGTGTGAACCTCGGAATGTTGCGCAATCCCAAGCAACATAGCGGAAACGTTTCGGCTTGTTCGCTCTGTTTAAGCTGCGATCACGTTTGTCCGACGAAGGTAACTCCGGGCAGTCAGATTTATTCTTGGCGTCAGGAACTCGAAAAATTCGGCACGGAAAACAAACAAAAGAAGTATATGGCAAAGGCAATGACTAAGTTGTATGGCAACTATACAATTTACGACATCGCAACAAGGTATGCTTATTTGGCAAACTATGTACCGAAACAGTTGCTTGACAACAAGTTGAATCCTTGGAGCGAAGGGCATGAAATGATGCAATTTCCCAAGAAACCATTTCACAAGATTTATCGCCAAGCGATGAAAGAATTGAAAGAAGAGCGGAAGAAAAAATAGTTATAAAAGGCGCAAGTTGGAAGTCTTGCGTCTTCATAAAAACGAACTATAATGAAGAAAGAAGAATTATTCGACAAGTTGCGTGGCGGTGTTACACAGCAATTTGATATGCCAGCCGAACCAGTAAAGGGCATTGTTTACGAAGATATTATAAAACAGTTTATCGAAAATTCCAAGACCGTTGGCGGAAAGGTTATAGAAGTTAAGGCTACCGACGATTTAAATGCTGTAATTCGCAAGGCTTATCCCGATGCAAAGGTATTCTCATCGAATGTAAAAGGGATTCAGGCAGACTTAAACCCCGACACTGTGGCAACTGCAGCCGACCTCAATGGAACTGATGTTGGTATCATTCAAGGTGAAATGGGAGTGGCAGAAAATGGTTGTATATGGGTGCCGCAGACAATGAAAGAGCGGGCTATATATTTCATTTCTGAAGAATTGGTTATCTTGCTTGATAAGAAAAACATCGTAAATAATATGCACGAAGCCTATAAGCGTGTGGAAATGAACAACTATGGCTATGGCGTTTTCATTTCAGGGCCAAGCAAAACTGCCGACATTGAGCAGGCTTTGGTAATGGGTGCGCAAGCTGCTCGTGGTGTTATGGTGGTACTTATCGGTTAAGCAAGAAGTGTAAATATTTTTTACAAGTATAGATATCATCTAACTCGCTATATTTCAGCACATTGCAAAACCTATTGTTTTGCATTCCAAAAGCGGCTGTTTTGCACGGTAAAAGCGTAGGTTTTGCGTTGCAAAATAGCCGCTTTCGCAATGCCAAATCGAAATTACTACTTTTTAAAGAAATTATCTTTACAAAAGCAAAGGTGTTTTAGCACTTTTCTTAAATACCAAATTGGTAACTTTTCTGCTTTTGGTGGGTGCTGATAATGAATAATATTTTCTGATTAATGGAAGTTGTTCAGTAGCGTTACAATTTGTTCGGCATCGCCTAATGACATTGTCTGGTTGCAAGGAATGGAAAGCTCTTCCCGATGGATACGTTCTGTTATTGGAAATGAAAGGGCATTCCATTCCTTGTATGCTTTTTGTTTGTGGGGCGGAATAGGATAATGTATCATCGTCTGCACACCGTTCTCTTTTAGATATTCTTGCAGTCTGTCGCGTTCAGTGCAGAGTATTGGGAATATATGATAAACGTTATCGCGGTTTAAAGCTGCAGGAATGGTGATACGGTCGTTCTTTATATGCTGCTCAAAGTAATGGGCAATTTCTTTTCTGCGTGCATTATCTTTATCGAGATACTTTAATTTTACATCGAGAACGGCAGCTTGAATATCGTCCATACGGCTGTTTTTGCCTTGATAGTCGAATACGTATTTGTGGCTCGAACCATAATTGCCAAGTGTACGGACTGCTTTGGCGAGCTCCAAGTCGTTAGTGGTTACAGCACCTGCGTCGCCCAATGCGCCAAGATTCTTGCCTGGATAGAAACTGTGGGCAGCTGCATCGCCAAGACTTCCTGTAAGTTTGCCGTTATAAGTACAGCCGTGTGCCTGCGCATTATCTTCTATTAGCTTGATTCCATGATGCTTACAAATGTTGCCTATTCTTTCAGTATAAGCACAACGACCATATAAATGCACGAGCATAATCGCACGGGTACGAGGCGTGATAGCTGCTTCTATGCGGTTATCGTCTATTTCCAGCGTTGTAATATCGGGTTCTACGAGTACGGGTGTAAGGTTGTTTTCGGTTATCGCCAATATGGTGGCAATGTAAGTGTTGGCAGGTACAATTATTTCGTCGCCATCGTGGAGTTGCCCAAGTTCTTTGTAGGCACGTAGAATAAGGTACAATGCATCAAGTCCGTTACCACAACTGACGCAGTGTTGTGTACCAATGTAGGTGCGGTAATGCTCTTCAAAACGTTGAACAGCAGTGCCATTAAGATACCAACCCGATTCCACGACGTCCGAAATTGCCTTGTTTATTTCGTCTTCGTGCATCGCCGTGATGCGTTTGAGTGATAAATATTCTATCATAAGGCTTATATTTTCCATTCGTAAGTGTCGTAACAAACGCCTCGTCCACCAAATCCTTCCTTCTGATGGATAAGCTGTTGGTTCAGCACAGTGCCACCTGATTCAGTGCTTTTACCAAAGTCGAAATAGCCGTTTCTGCCCTTATACACCTTATTTATTATACAGTCGAACAGCAAGTCCAATGCTCCCATTGCCTTTCCGTCGGGAGATGCTGAGATGTATTGTGTATGAACAACGTTCGGTGTCTCGTAGATGAGCGTACCACCTAATGGCTCGCCGTCGGTTGTTGAAGCCATATAAAGTTTTATTTCTTTCGGGAATCGACTCTTTAAGAGTTGTAATTCCGCTAAGGAATGTACAGGGCGAGCATCATATTTGATACTTAAATTGTTGTTGAGGATATTCCAAAATGTTGCTAAATCTTGACTCTCTCCTATGAGAATGCTGTTTCTGACGGCTTTCCGAATACCGCTTTTGCGGCTTTCGGTGAACTTTCGCACATCGTGGAGACTGAACGACGATGAAATATCGCGGCTGACGAGTTGTGCGTGGCATATATTGGTAAGTGCATAGAGGTCTTCTTCAGCAGGAATACAGTGGTAAATCCACGGAATAGCTTTGTAAACCACTTGCTTTATGCCCATTTCTTTGAGCAAAATGTTCAGTTCCGAGAAGATGTTGCATACCTTTTCAGCTGTCATTCTCTTCGTTGTGAGCAATCCGCCATAGGTCAGTCCCTGATGAGAATATAAGGTGTCGCCTTTCCGATTGGCAGGTAACGCAGCAGAAATGCGCCCTTTTTCCATTACAAGAAACGAACAGTCCGTGAACCTATCGCTATGATAGTCCATATAGTTGCGATTGAAAAGAAACGTGCCTTGCTTGGAAATGGTTACAAATTCGTTCCATTTCGTTGCATCATCAAGGTTATATTGTTTAATTTCAATCATATTATGGTATTATTTAATATACTCTATTTCAGGATTTAAAACGATAGAAAACCACGTATCAACCTTCGTTCTGAATCTGTTTTTCATTATGGTTATTATCTGGTTTTGCCGATAAATTTTAAATATTCATCGTATTCTCTAATGTAGTCGTCTTCGTCAAATGGGTCTTCAGCAAGCACCAAACAGACCGAACCAGACGAGAAATCTTCGAGTGTTCGCCACGTGTCTGTGTTTACAAGCAGGCCTTGATAGGGGTGATTGAGCAAGAACGACTCTTTTTCAGTGCCGTTATCGAGTGTAACGGTGAAAGAACCGCTTGCTGCAATAATTAATTCGCGACAATGTTTGTGCGAGTGTCCACCACGATTCTCGCCTCCTGGCACATCATAGACCCAATAGACGCGCGAAATATTGAAAGGAACGTCTTTCATTTCTTCTGCTACGGTAAGGTTGCCACGGTGGTCTAATCGTTTAGGCAGTTCTATTATCTTCCCTATTTTTACCATATTTGTGTGTTTGAAAACTTCCCCTGACCTATTTGAAAGGGCAGGGGGAAGGTTTTATTTATCGGTTTCCGTACATATTTTCGTAGTACTTCTGATAGTCGCCGCTGGTTACTTCTTCAATCCAAGATTGGTTTTCCAAGTTCCATTTTATGGTTTTCACGATGCCTTCAGCAAACATTGTTTCAGGGAACCAACCCAATTCGTTCTTAATCTTTGTAGGGTCGATTGCGTAACGTGCGTCATGGCCGAGTCGGTCAGCCACGTGTGTAATCAAATCGTTGTTGATCCACGAGATGTCGATGTCGCCATTTTCGTCTTTAACTTGCTTTTTCAGAACTTTGCGAAGCTCTTTATCTTCAGCCATCATATCGTGAATGGTTTTGATAGTGAGTTTAACAATGTCGATATTCTTCATTTCGTTGTGTCCACCAACGTTATATACCTGTCCTACACGACCTTCGCGAACCACCATGTCAATGGCTTTGCAGTGGTCTTCTACGTACAACCAGTCGCGAACGTTTAAGCCTTCGCCGTATACAGGAAGCGGTTTTCCAGCAAGAATATTGTTGATAATTAATGGAATTAACTTCTCAGGGAAGTGGTAAGGTCCATAGTTGTTCGAGCAACGTGTGATGCTGACGGGCATATGATATGTGTCGTGGTATGCCATAACAAACATATCGGCACTGGTTTTACTTGCTGAATAAGGGCTGTGAGGGCATAGCGGAGTTTCTTCAGTGAAGTAACCGTCAGCACCAAGCGAGCCATAAACCTCGTCGGTAGATACCTGATGGTAACGTTTTCCTTCTTTCCACGTAGGGTAACCCTGCTCGTCTTTGCCTGTAACCCATGCACGGCGAGCAGCGTCCATAAGGTTTTGGGTACCCAATATGTTTACATTCAAGAACAATTGTGGGTCTTCTATTGAGCGGTCTACGTGACTTTCGGCAGCGAAGTTCACAAGATAGTCGATGTCGTTTTCAGCAAACAGCTTGTCAATCAATTCTCTGTCGCGTATGTCGCCCTTCACGAAAATGCACCGTTTGTCGTCGATGTCTTCTTTGATAGTACCAAGATTGCCAGCGTAAGTTAATGCGTCAAGTACGATAATCTTAATATCTTCGTTCGCATACTTCTTGTGAAGCAGATACTTAATGTAGTTTGCGCCGATGAAACCAGCAGCACCAGTTACTAAATAAGTTTTCATAAGTTACTAATATTTTTATTTTTAATTATTTGTTTCTATTGTTTGTTAATGTAATAACTTCGCAATCGCTCATTTTATTGCCCTCAATGGTGAGTCTTACGATGGTTCTTTCTTTGTGAAAACCTTGTAAACCCGCTGCGCCAGGGTTGATATGGAGTAGGTTTAATGTTTTGTCGGGCATTATTTTCAATATGTGTGAGTGTCCGTCTACAAAAAGATTGGGCGGCGAATAATAGAGTATGTTGCGCACAGAGTAATCGTACCTGCCAGGGTAACCACCAATATGCTTTAACAGGACATCTACTTCTTCACACTTGAAACGCTGTATTTCGGGGTAACGGGCACGAATATCGTAGCCGTCGCAGTTGCCGTGAACCGCTCGAAAGATAGGTTTCATAGCCTCGAACTTGTCTGCAACCTCCAACGAACCAATATCGCCAGCGTGCCAAATCTCGTCGCAGTCTTTGAGATAGAACTCGTATTTCTCGTCCCAATAGGCGTGTGTGTCGCTTATAATGCCAATTCTTTTCATACAGAATTTAATCTATTGACAGCTTTTTACGTATGAAAGAAGCTATAAAGTCTTTTGTCGCTTCGAGTCCCAATATGCTTGCGTCCACACAAAGGTCGTAGCTTTCGGCGTGTCCCCATATCTTTCCTGTATAGTAATTGTAATATTTGGCACGTTCGCTTTCTTTATTTTCAATCAGTTTGAGGGCTTCCTCCATTGTGCAACCAAGGCGTTCGCTTACGTGTTTCGCCCTGAAATTGATGTTTGCAGTAATGAAAATGTTGATAGTATCAGGATTTTCGCGCAGCACATAGTCTGCCGTTCTGCCTACAAAAACGCATCGTGGATTTTCTTCGGCAGCCTTTCGTATTACATCGCTTTGGAATTGGTAAAGCCCTTCTTGCGAAAAGTCATTTTTATAGAAGTCGTTGTTGCCCAAGAGGGGTAGATGAATATGGAAGTGCGATTTAAGAAATCCTTTCTGTTCGTCGTTCTTTTCAAAGAACTTTTCGGAAAAACCACTTTCTTTTGCTGCAAGGTTCAGAATCTCTTTATCGTAGAATTGACAATTAAACTCCTCTGCAAGAGCTTTTGCTATGCAGCGTCCGCCACTTCCGAGCTGTCGTCCAACGTTGATTATCAGTTTCTTTTCCATAAGCGAGGATATTTGTTTAGATTAATTTACTTTACATTTCTTTCTTGAATCGTCGTAGATAGACGGTCATTATCGATATTGCCACAATCACAGAGATAAGGTCGCTTGTTGGCATTGAAGCCCAGACGCCATTGATACCATAGAAGTTTGGCAGCAGAACGAGTAGTGGCAGCAAGAACAACAACTGTCTTGAGAGCGACAGGAAGATGCTGATTTTAACTTTCCCAATACATTGGAAGAAGTTGGTGATTACCATCTGGCACCCTATAAATGGGTACATCATCATTATAATCTGTATTGCCTTGATGGAACCTTTAATGAGTTCGGGGTCTTTTGTAAACATTCGGGCGCAATAGTAAGGTGCAAACATAGCCAAAGCCCACCCTGTCAGCATAATGCAAATTGCTGTAATGATGGATAACTTCACCACTCGCATCATTCTGCCGTATTGCTGCGCACCGTAGTTATAGCCTGCAATGGGCTGCATACCTTGGTTGAGCCCGATTACAAACATTATGAAAATCATAGCTATACTGTTGGCAATACCGTATGCTCCTACTGCTATATCACCACCAAACTTAACCAACTGATTGTTTATAAAGATGACAATCACGCAGGCACAGGCATTCATCAGGAAAGGAGAGATACCTATTGAGATAATGTTTCTTACGAGATTGGCTTTCAACTTGTATATACCTCGTTTCAAATGCAATAGTTCGTTTTTGTTGGAAAACAGCTTCATCTGCCAGCAGAGGGCTAAAACCTGCGATATAACGGTAGCGAAAGCTGCGCCCTTAATACCCCAATGCCACCAAAGAATGAACACTGCATCGAGTAAAATATTCATCGCGACGGTGAAAATAGTGGCAAACATCGCCATTCGTGGCTTCGATGCAGCCCTCAGTACGGCATTCATACCGAAATACATGTGCGAAAACACGTTGCCTGCGAGTATTATCTGCATAAAGTCGCGTGCGTATGGAAGGGTTACATCGCTTGCACCGAAGAAACGCAAGATTGGGTCGAGAAACAAAAGGCAGATGCCTCCAAACGCCAAACCTATAATAAGATTAAGGGTGATGGTATTGCCAAGAGTGTTTTCTGCCGACTCGTAGTCTTTCTGTCCTAACTTTACACTAATTGTTGTGGCTGCTCCCACACCTACTGCAGCACCGAATGCAGCTGCAAGAATCATGAATGGGAACGTGATGGCAAGTCCCGAAATCGCCATCGGACCTACTACCTGTCCTATAAATACACGGTCGATAATATTGTAGAGCGACGCTGCCGTCATCGCTATGATAGCAGGCAGGGCATATTGTGCCAGTAGTTTGCCCACTGGCTTTGTTCCAAGTTCTAATGTCGCTTTCTTATTATCCATTCAGAATAGTTGTCTTCTTTCTGCAAAAGTACTAAAAAAAAAACGACACAACTAATTATATACAATATCTTTTACTTTGTAAATCAATTTTTCAGGATATTGTTGGGTTAATGAAAAAAAAGGAGTATTTTTGCAAAAAATAAACTAGAAAAAAGTATGAAAAAATTATTTTTATCTCTACTCTTGTTTGTCGGAAGTATGACAACTTATGCACAAGCAACGTTTCCAAACACAGTAGCCCATCACGATGACGAACATGGGGCGCGCACTTTTATAGGTGGAGCAGTAACATTTTGGTCTGATCCAAAAGATAAAACTGTGAAGTTCGACTTCTCTCCCGAAATCGGATACTTGTTTAACGATAAATGGGGCGTGGGCTTGATGCTGGGTTATGAATACGAAAAAGGAACTGAAGCAGGAAAGAAAAGCTATTCCAATAGTTTTAAGATTTCGCCTTTCGCACGTTGGTATTATGTGCACAAAGGTCCTTTCAACTTGTTTTTAGATGGCGGAGTTGGGTTCGACTTTGGCAAAGTAAAGGTTAATGGTGAAAAGACCAACCGCCATGGCTTTGAAGTAGGCGTGCGTCCGGGTGCTTGTGTAGATCTTACTGAAGGGCTCTGCCTATGCTTGCGAATGGGCTTTGTAGGCTATCGACACGATTATTTCGGTGGCGAAGAACCTGAAATAGGCACCAACGGCTTCGGTTTGCGCTTTGCACCAGAAGAGTTGATGATTGGTTTTGAACTTGAATTTTAAGAGTTTGATAACATCTTATAGAAGGAACGATTTTCCTTTCTATTGCTGAAGTCAGATGGAGAAAAGAACTTTGATATTGTAAAGATAACTCTGTTAAAAAGTGATAACTGCACTTTGGCATTGTAAAAGCGGCTGTTTTGCATCGCAAAACAGCCGCTTTTGGCTGGTAAAAGAGCCGCTTTTACAATGCAAAACAATAGGTTTTGTAATTCATTGGTAATTAGTGTGTTATAGAATAGTTGTGTTTATGAAAAATATTTACATCGCTATCTCCTTCTTTTCGTCTATTTAAGAGCAGGAATTAAAAGATTTGTCTATTCGGAAAAGATAAAGTTATATAAAGCAGACTGACAGTTTTGTTTTTCTTTACTACTTATGTGGTAACTCTCATTTTTTTTGTATATCTTTGCAGCTCAAATCAAAACAATAAGTATAAATGATGAAAAAAAAAATGGGAGTAGTATTTTTACTACTTGCTTTCGCATTGAATCTATCGGCGCAAAGACAAGTTAGTGGTGTTGAATTTATGGCGGACAAAGCCAAGACAATGGAAGTGCTGGAGAAAAAGTTTGGTGCTCCTTATTTGTTAGGTGGTGGAAAGGCGACATATAAGAACGTTGTTTTCGACGGAGAAACCTATAACGAGGCTGAATGCTTCTTCAATGAGGAAGGAAAACTAAACCAGTTGCGTTTAAAAACAAATTGCGGTAATAGGAAAAATGCTATTGCACGAATGAACAAATTGGCAAAGAAATACGAGCAAAGCTATAATACAACCTATTCGGAAAATTCCGATGATGGAAAATTTGTAGTAGGATATGACACAAAAGGCGGAACAACGATTATGATTTCTACCTTTAAAAACAGTTGTCAATTAAGTTTTGGCCTTTTCTAATTGACGTATGTAAAGAGTAACAATAAGCATCTTTTTAGAAAAAAACTTGCTTGTTTGCTAAAAAAAGCGTAATATTGCACTTCAAAAATGCAGTATTACGCTTTTACTTGATATGAAGAAAATATTTTTAATCTTATTGGTAATGTTCAGCTTATTGCCTCTGAATGCGCAGAATATGCGTCAGATATGGCTGGAAATGCCCGACTCGATAGTACCCTATCTTAATAGAAGTTTAAGAACGGAATTGGCAGACTATGTTACTATGGGTATGAAGTCGGAGGTGATGAATGCTTTGCGCGATACAACACGTATAGAAAAACTTACCGACGACTATATTTTGGTTAAGTTAAGCAATGCTACTAAATTGGAAATAAAGAGCTTAGACACCTCTACGATAGCAATGGTTCAGACGTGGTGTGGTCCTTTAGCCGAGAGTAAACTATCATTGTTTTCAAATAATTGGGAGGTTAAACCGCTCAATATAGATGTTTCTCCAATGTTTGTAAAGCCCGACACAATGTCGCAACAGCGTTACAGCGAGTTGTTGGATATGGCAAACGATACAATGAACGAAATGCAATTATCGGTGAAAGATAATAGTCTGACAATAAAATATTCCGTTCCTCTGCTCTCTTCTACCGATAAAAAGGAGATGCAAGCGATATTAAGGCAAAGAAAGCTTAATTGGAATGGAACTACGTTTAAATAGTGTTAATACCAAAATGAAAGTATTTGTAAAGTTTGCAACTTTGCGTAAGTATGCCTAACTTTGCAATGTGTTTTTCATGGTATTAGATTATTAAGGTTAATAAAGATTGATTGTCGCGAGACAATCAATTTTTTTTTGTTCTTATTCCTACATAAATATTCGGCTTTGTTTTGGTAGTTTGTGATAAAATCTGTACTTTTGTTGCCAAACAATAAAATCTAAGAGATGAATTTAAAAATACGTTTAGCACTGATGAACTTTTTGGAGTTTGCAGTGTGGGGGGCATACTTGACGTCTATGGGACGTTATTTAGGTAATGTTGGAATTGGCGAGAACATTGGCTTGTTCTATTCTATGCAAGGCATTGTTTCTATTTTTATGCCTGCATTGATGGGTATTGTTGCTGATAGGTGGATTCCTGCACAACGATTGTTGGGCTATTGCCATTTGTTAGCAGGCTTATTTATGTTCGGTACGGCATGGTATGGAATAGAAGCAGGCGCAAATGTAGACTTTACCATAATCTTCACCCTTTATTCTTTGTCGGTTGCTTTTTATATGCCAACCATTGCTTTGGCCAACTCTGTTGCTTATTCAGCATTGACACAAGCAGGAATGGATACCGTGAAAGACTTTCCACCTATCCGTGTGTTTGGTACAATAGGTTTTATCTTGACAATGTGGTTGGTCGATATATTGGGCTTTCAAAGTAATCAAAATCAATTCGTTACTTCGGGTGTAGTGAGCATTATTCTTTTCCTTTACACCTTTACATTACCGAATTGCGAAATATCAAAGAGCGATGAAAAGAAGAGTTTGGTAGATGCTTTCGGGTTGAAAGCCTTCTCGCTGTTTAAACAAAAGAAAATGGCAATCTTCTTTATCTTCTCAATGTTGTTGGGTGTAAGTTTGCAGATAACAAACAGTTTTGCAAATCCTTTCCTATTTAGCTTTGCAGCACAACCTGAATTTGCCGATGCTTTTGGTGTGCAACATGCCAATATATTAATCAGTCTTTCGCAGATAAGCGAAACTTGCTGTATCTTGCTCATTCCGTTCTTTATGCGCCGTTATGGAATTAAGAATGTAATGCTGATAGCTATGTTTGGGTGGGTTTTGCGCTTCGGACTCTTCGGCTTAGGCGATCCAGGTACGCCTGGTGTCTTCCTCTTCGTATTGTCAATGATAGTTTACGGTATTGCATTTGATTTCTTTAATATATCGGGTTCGCTCTTTGTAGATAAGAGTACAGACCCCTCGATACGTTCATCGGCACAAGGATTGTTTATGTTGATGACCAATGGTATTGGTGCTACGGTAGGAACGCTTGCAGCTCAAGCTGTTATTAACCATTATACGGAATTGAAACAGTTTGGCAATGATATTCTGACAGTGGGCGATTGGCAAACTTGCTGGTTCATTTTTGCTGGTTATGCTTTGCTTGTTGCAGTTAGCTTTGCTGTAATATTCCGTCCAAAAGAACATTAATGAATAAAGTACAGGTATTTTTAAAAGGATTGACAGAAATAGTTGGTGGCTCCAAGATGGGACTCTTGGTGCTTACCAACCAAATGGAAGATAAGCAAATTGCCATTGTCTGCGATAAGGCAATGGCATATGAGCTGAATATTCGCATAGGACAGAACTCACTTCGGCACAAGCTTTTGCCTGAAGTGTTGTGTTGGATAAACCCTGATATGGATACCGAGCATTACGAAATCTTATTCAATTCTATAGAAGACGGACAGTATAAAGTGGTGTTGGTAAATAAACTAACGTTTGAGATGACACCTATACGTGCTTCAGATGCAATACTTTTAGCACAGATAGCTCAGTTGGAGGTGTTTATGGAAGAAAGACTTTTTATGCGGCAGAGTGTGCCTTACGAGTTGGGGAAAAGTAAAGTAGCACTGCCTCTGAATGCCTTGACTTCCGAAATGCTTGAAGAAGCTTTGCAGAGAGCTATCGAAAATGAAAACTACGAGTTGGCTTCTAACTTGCGCGACGAACTGAATCGACGCAAGGAAAATAAAAACGAAACGGTGTAACAGCTAAGAAATGAAAGAAGTACGTTACTTTTATGTTCCTAATGCAGCTGACAATAACGAGTTGCCAACTGAAGAAGCTACGCATGCTGTGCGTGTTCTGCGATTGAAAAGTGGCGACGATATTTTCTTAATGGATGGAGAAGGAACGTTTTATCAAGCTGTTGTTATATTGGCAAATCAAAAGCATTGCCTTTACGAAATAAGGCAATCGTTGCCTCAAGATAAAACTTGGAAAGGACACTTACACCTTGCTATTGCTCCCACAAAGGATATAGGGCGTATTGAGTGGTTGGTGGAAAAAGCCACAGAAATAGGTTTTGATGAGATTTCTTTTCTGAATTGTCGCTTCTCTGAGCGCAAAGTATTGCGTACAGACCGCATAGAACGTATTGTTGTATCGGCAATGAAGCAAAGTCGGAAGGGGTGGAAACCTATTGTAAACGAAATGGTTACATTCGAACAATTTATGTGTAAAGATATAAAAGGAGCGAAATTTATCTGTCATTGCTACAATGAAATAGAGAAAGCTGACTTCTTTACGGAATTGAATAGTTCGGATTGTGCCAATGATGTAACTGTTTTGGTTGGACCTGAAGGAGATTTTTCTATTGATGAAGTCCGCCAAGCTATCAACAATAACTATCAAAGCGTAACATTAGGAAATAGTCGTTTACGCACAGAAACAGCAGGATTGTCTGCTGTAATGATGGCTAATTTGGCACATCGGATTTAGTTTTTCTTGTTACAACTTGTTTTTTAACACGGTTGTAACGATGTTTTGGTAAATTTTAGTTATATTTGCACCATAATTATAATATAACGTTATTAAATCTTAACATCAATTTATTATGCAGAAAAGATTGCTTTTCCTTGTTGTAATGCTGTTTGCTTTGACTTCTTCGGTTATGGCACAGATTACCACATCAGGCATTAGTGGTAAGGTTACGTCAGATGGCGAGGAAGTCATCGGTGCTACAGTTACTGCTACCCACCAACCTTCTGGAACTGTCTATCGGGCTTTGACCAATTTGGACGGACGTTTTACCATTCAAGGTATGCGTGTTGGTGGACCTTACAAAGTAGAAATTGCCTATATTGGGCAACAAACAAAAACATTTAGAGATGTAACGCTTCGCTTGGGTGAAGTGGAAGATTTATCATGCAAGCTGCAAACAGACTCAAAAGAGTTGCAGGAGGTTGTAGTTGTAGCTAAAGCAGGAATCAATGGGACAAAGACAGGTGCTGCGCAGAGCCTTAGTGCTAAGCAAATAGCAGAGATGCCAAGTATCACACATGGTATTGCTGATGTGGCAAGATTAAATCCTCAGCTAACAACATCAAGTAATGGCGCAATGTCGTTTGCAGGAACAAACAACCGTTACAATTCGTTTATGATTGACGGTGCAATGAATAACGACGTGTTTGGTCTCACTGCCGATGGCTCTAATGGCGGACAAGCAGGCACGCAGCCAGTTTCTATGGAAACCATTGAGCAAATCCAAATCAATGTAGCACCATTCGATGTTCGTCAGAGTGGTTTTACAGGTGGTGCAATCAACGCTATAACAAAATCGGGAACTAACAAGTTTCACGGAAGTATATATGGATTTGGCAATAATCAGAACCTTATCGGTCGCCATTATCCTTATTCTGACGGAACAGGTTATGCACCGAAATATCAGAAACAGCAACAATACCAATGGGGTGTAACGCTTGGTGGTCCTATTATCAAGGATAAACTATTCTTCTTCGTTAACTTTGAAGACGCTAATAAAGAATATCCAAATATCAATGGTTACGGGCAGACAGGCTCACGTATCCTTAAAGAAGAGGCTGACGGTGTACTTGCAAAGGTTAAGGAAATGGCAGCAAAGCAAGGATACGACTATACAGGCGCATTCGGCAACCCTGATATTTATACCAAGAGCAAAAAAATTGGTGCAAAGATTGACTGGAATATCAACGACTTTAACAAGTTCTCATTCCGTTGGAGTTTGGTAGATGCAAAACAATTAAACAATGTCAGTGGTGCTTCATCGTTGAACGATAATCATTATTATTATCCATTTGAAAGCAAAACAAACTCTTTCACAGCTGAATTGCAAAGCCGTTTGTCGCCTGTATTGAGCAACGAAGCACGTGCAAGTTACGTACGAGTGCGCGACCAGCGTGCTGTGGCATCGGCTTTCCCAATGATTTCTCTTCAAGTAACAGGCGGTACGCTCAATATCGGTAACGAACGTTCGTCTATGGCGAACCAACTTGACCAAGATATTTATACTGTTGAAGACAACTTTACTTGGTACAACGGCAGTCATACCTTTACTTTTGGTACACACAACGAGTTTTATAGGTTTGCAAATCTTTTCATTCAAGATGCAAACGGTACTTACAACTTTGCAGACTTAGCTCATTTCAATAAGTACTACGAAGACTTTATGGCGGACAAACTCGACCCTAACTATGCTTATTTCAAGCAATACCGCTTCGGAATGGCTAATACCGACGTAACGGGCGACCCACGTTGGAAGGCTCCATTCTCTGCTGGACAGTTAGGTTTCTACGTTCAAGACAAGTGGAATGCTACTCCTTCTTTCCAACTTACATACGGTTTACGTATGGAAATACCTCTTTTCTTTGATACTCCTACTGCTAATACAGGGTTCAACGAATATGCTGCACAGCGTGGTTGGGGCGTTCGTACAGACCATAAGTTGTCAAGTTCTCCCTTGTGGAGTCCACGTGTAGGTTTCCGTTGGGACATCAATAACGACCGTCAATTCATTCTTCGTGGTGGTGTAGGTGTCTTCACAGGGCGTATTCCATACGTTTGGATTAGCAACAACTTCACCAACACTGGTATTCAGATGTCTAAATACAGTGTTTATAATCCAAAGGGACTTAACTTGATTTTCGACCCTAACAAGCAATTGGAGAATGCAGAAAAATTGAAAGTTTCAGCTGGAAATCAGGAAGTAGACATTTTCTCTGATAACTTCAAGTTTGCACAAACACTTAAATTCAATCTTGGTCTTGACTTTAAGGCATTGGGAATAGATTGGACAGCAGAGGCTATCTATTCAAAGACATTGAACGACATCTATTATAAGAATCTTGCAATTGAAGCAACGGGCAAAACCTTCGGTCAAGAAACTGGTTACACTTGGGACAACCGTCCAATGTTTACACAGACTACAAAGGGCACTCCATACGCATACGTGTACGGATTGTATAACACCAACAAGGGTTATACCGTAAACTTATCGTTGAAAGGTGAGAAGCATTTCGACTTTGGGCTTGATTTGATGGCAAGTTATACATGGACACGTTCTATGAGCGTGAACAGTGGAACTTCTTCTGTGGCGGGTAGTAACTGGATGTTTAATACCACCTATAGAAATCCTAACGACCCAGAACTCGGCTTCAGTGCATATAATGTTCCTCATCGTGTTCAGGCAAGTGCTTACTATCGTTTAGGTTACGGTGCAAGCAAGCAGTGGCAAACCACTATCGGTCTGATATATCAAGGACGTAGCGGCTCTCCATACGTTATTGAAATGTATGGCGATATGAATGGCGATGGTGCTCGTGGCAACGACCTTATGTTTATTCCTACCAATGCACAAATCGACCAAATGCGCTTTGCACCAACTACCGTAAACAACAGCAATAACACTTATCCGTTGATAACAAAGGTATTGGGCGCAGGATATAAGGGTAATCTTTCCGAAGAACAGCAACGTGCTTTGTTGAAACAATGGATAGCTGATGACTCTTATATGAGCAAGCACCGGGGCGAATACTTCAAGCGTTATGCAGATAACCTTGCTTTCGAGCATCATTTTGATGTTCACTTGGCACAGAAGTATAGCTTTAAAGTAGGTGGACAAGTTAATTCTTTGGAGTTAAGCTTCGATATTATCAATGTCGGAAACTTGCTCAATAAGGATTGGGGACACACCTACGGCGATGGATTCGGCCGCTACTTCAGCCCATTCAACTATGAAGGCGACGGCTTGTTCAAGTTCGATGGCACACACGTAAATCGCGATTACGACAGCTACAATAGCCGTTGGCGTGGCCAGATAGGTTTGCGTTACACATTCTAAAGATTAAGTGGATACTCTGTTGCTAAGGAATATCCACTTAATTTGTATTTGATAGGTAATTGTTTACCGAGTTATTATTGTTTTTGAAAAGAAGCAATGCAAAAGCCATATTTTGAGATAATGCTGAAAATATGGTTTTTAATATTTGATTCTTTTTTAAGGTTTCAATAAACCTATTCTTTTTCTTCCCAGTTATTAGAAAAGTCTTCGTCGAATGTAAACTCTTTACTATCGCTTTCTTCTGGGGTTGTAGTCCCTGATATAGAAATCATTGTGTTATCAAGCAGCTCGTCTTTTAGAACTACTATTGCTGTGAGTGGTATTTTATATTCTTTCTTTTCCATAGTTTAGTTTTTATTTTATTATTACTTTCTTGCCATTGTGAATGTAAATGCCTGATTTTGGATTTTCTACGCGTACACCCTGCAAGGTATAATAGTACCTTTTGTTTCTTTTGTCAGCAACTTCTAGGTTATCAATAGCATCGACTGTTGGTGAGATGAAGTTCATATTAAGCTCTTTTACTCCTGCTGTTGCTGAAAGTTCACCTACTATGCTTGTAGGCATTGATAGCCAGCATTTGTTGTAAGCAATAGTACCATTTTGCTTGAAATATCTAAACTTACCGTCTTTCATTCCAAGATTAGTGTATTTTATACCATCTTTCACTTCTGTCATTGTTACTTTTGTCGCATCGGTAGCAAACGAAAGATAATTCTTTTGCGTAGAAGAAGGAACTAGAGTTTCTTCTTCACCAATACGATATGTTGCTTCTTCATCTCCGTTTCCCTTAAGAATTACACCGATATATTGCTCATATTTTGCATTGTTAGCAGTATATTCGCCCGTGCGTGAAGGTACATATTTGCCTTCTGTTTTGCCTGTAACTTTGATAGGTTCCATAGTAGCGTTGCCTATTTTGTTCTGTACGGTGGCATTGGTAGCTACGTATGCTGTTAACGTAGAATTTGAAAGGTCTACATCAAAATCGCGTCCCATTGTTTTCAAGCCACTTGCAGGCAACTTAACAGGAATGTCGTGAGCATATGAATTATTATATGTACTTTGCCAATTTATATGGTTTTGATATACTTTACTCTCGTCAACAGATTTCTTTAAGTAAATCGTTGTATTAGAGGGAAACTTTTTAGGTGTATATCCTAAAGTTGTGATAAGCTGTGGAGGAGTTGTTGGTAATACATATAAACTTTCAACATTGGTATCTTCTATAATGTTGTAAGACCCCATACCATAGCTTTTATAATTACTTTCATGATACTTGCCGATTACTTCTACATTGGTAGGAATGGTAAGTTCTTTGAGGTATGAATTGTATGCAAAAGCACCTGCGTATATTGTTTTTAGACTTGTTGGTAAGGTTATATGTGTTAGGTCATTATAAGAGAGTGCGCCTTCCTCTATGGTTTCTACTCCTGCAGGAACAGTATAAGAAACTCGGTGCTCTGATTTTGCAGGGTATGCAAGTAGCGTCTTCTTGTCAGCAGTAAAAAGAACATCATCTATCAGTGTACAGTTGCATTTATTTGATTTCAGAATAATCTTTTTAAGATTTTTCATTTGGAGGAAGGCACAAATACCAATAGATGTTACATTTGAAGGAATGGTAATGGTTGTGCAGGCTGTATTATGGAAAGCACCAAACCCTATGTATTTTAAACTTTCTGGAAGATTGAGTTCTGGAAGTTTTGAACAATTAGAAAATGCTCCCTCGTTAATATTCTCTAATTCCTCATAGAACTTAACCTCCTTCAGACTAATACAGTCACTAAAAGCTCTCGTGCCGATGGTTTGTAAATGTTGTGGTAGGTTTATTACGGGCAGAGCACGGCAGGTGCTAAAAGCGTCATTATGAATAATTTTAATCCTATTCGACAATTTTACATCTTTAAGCATCACGTTATATCTAAAGCAAGAAGAAGAAATATAGGTTAGAGGACATTCTTCTGGAATTGTTAGCTTCTCAAGACCACCGCAAGCATTAAATGCTTCACTTGCCAAACTATTTACGGTTTTAGGAAATGTAATCTCTTTCAGAGCATCACAGCCTTCAAAAGACCGAAAACCAATTCTTTCTAACTTTGAGGGTAATGTTACTATTAATTTTTCACAATCTTTAAAAGCATAGTCTCCAATTTTTTTTATAGTTTCAGGGAATAAAAAAGAAGGTAGGTTAATTGATTTAGAAAGAAACACAGCAGGAATGTATGTGTAGTTTTCTCCTTGTTCAAAAGTAAGCGAAGTAAGGTTTTCACATCCAAAAAAAGTTCCAGATGAGCCGTAAGCGCCCTCTGCAATACCATCATTTAATTTTATTATATGTTTTGGAATGGTAATAGACTTAAGTATGTTTTTTGAAAAGGCATTGCCCGAGAGTTCCTTTACAGTTGAAGGGAAACTGAAATTAGTTGCATCTATTTGACAAGGACAGTAAACAAGTGTCGTCTTATCTTTGTTGTAAAGTATTCCGTCTTGTACAGTGAAAAAGTTATTTTCTCCTTGTATTTTTATTTCTGTCAATACTTCTGATACACCAAAAGCACCTGTTTCAATACTTTTTATTGTAGAAGGAAGCGTGATAGATGTTACTGTTTTATAAGTAGGCTTAGCACTATACTGTGAATGGATAAAGTGCTGTGCAATGTTTGTTACATTGTAATTTCTCCCTTTCCATTCCACAGTTGGAGGAATAACAATGTTTCCACTTAAAGTTGTTCGTGTAACTGTAGCCGAAGCATCAGGCTTTGTAATGTCTTTCACGACAAAAGTGAATCCATTAGTCTCGAAGGTTTCCATCTTTCCTTGTTGAGCGGAAATAGGTTCTACTGGCAATAGCATCATTAAAATAGCTATAACCATAGCTTTAAATAGTTTAACCATAATAAATAGTGTTTTGATAATTATATATTCGTGTTTTGTGTTTTATAGTTTTTACATTTTTTGAATTAAGTTTACTTGCAAAGTTAACGGATATTTATTTAAGTTCCAAATAGAATATAAAGAACTTTGGAAATTAGGGAAATATTCATTATTTTTGTGCAAGCTTTAAAATATCATTATGGTAATAGATTTTGAGAAAATAGCAGAGGAACATATACAAGGTTTCAAAGGGGGAGAAGGAAAGTTGGACACCCGTAACTACGTAGATGATAAAGTTCGAATAATGTATTCGACACTTCGCCCAAGTGCACGAAGTGGAGAGCATGCCCACAGCGGTTCGTTTGAAGTAATGTATGTTATCAGTGGAGAACTGACTGTGCACTACGATGGAGTGGAAGAAGTTGTTAGGGTAGGGCAGGCGCATTATTGTCCTGACGGGCATAAACACTGGTTCGAGAATAAGACTGACCACGACGTGGTATATTTTGCCATTGTTCCTACACTAGGCTAAGATAGAAGTCTGTTTATCTGAAATATAAAAGCGAGAAACCAACTGCTGTTGATTTCTCGCTTTATTCTTATGTATGTCTTTTATTTTCCTTCCATTACGCCTTCTATATATAAGCGTGTCATTTCTGTTTTGGCATTCGACTTTATTGTAATGCTCTTTTTAAAATGTCCAGGGAATTTGCCTTGTCCATTGTAAGTAATTTCTACTGAGCCTTTCTGTCCAGGAGCAATAGGGCGTTTGTCGTATTTGGGCACTGTACAACCGCAACTTGCTACTACTTGATTGATAACCAAGGGAGCATTACCTACATTGGTAAAGGTATAGACAGCCTTTTTAACTGGTGCACTTTCTGGGAAAGTACCAACATTAATCGTTATTTGGTCAAACTTAATTTCTGCTTGATTTTGTGCAGATGCCATTGTGATACCAATGAACATCAACAATGCTACCATTAAAAACTTTTTCATATTTTATCTTTTTGGTTTTTATTGTAGATGCAAAAATAGCGATAAAGTTTATTCTTTCTTTCAAAATTTACTTAAATTAACAGCTTTTTACTGTTACTTAACGCAACTTGGTGTTGCGTATGCTAACAAATATAAAATAGAATGCTTCATTGAGGAGTATTCTGCTTTGTTGGATAAGTAAATAATTACTTCTTTATACCTTGCATCAAACTAAGTATCCATCTATCCATTACAGTCTTTCTGTTTGTGTTTATCTATCCCGTAAGCTTATAAAAGACGGGGCTATTGAGTTTGTTAATGAGGAGAAAAGCTGTATAGACAAATCTGAAAAAGTCATCAAAATTCTTCTTTGCTGAATTATTTACACGTAAAGAAATATTTATTTACGTGTAAGAAAATATTTACATACGTGTAAAGAAGAAATTATTTACATGTAAATAATTTAGCAGCTTTTTGCTAAAGCGACTGCAAATCATCGGCAAAGGCTAGGAAAAGGATAAGAAAAACGCTGCCAACCCTCATTGTTATATAGGTTTGGCAGCGTTAAAAGTACGTAGATATAACCAATATACCGAAAATGAAAAGAGGATATGCCAGGATAGAAGTTTCTGGCATATCCTCTTTTATATTTAATTTTTCTACTTCGCTACTTTTTCAAGCTTGCCCATTACAGCAAACATGAAGATAGCAGAAAGGATACAAAGCACGATGAATACGCTCCATACAACTGTCAATGGAAGGTCGCCCCAAAGGAAGCCACCAACACTAACGAGGAGGTTACCTAAGGCTGTTGCTACGAACCAGCCACCCATCATTGCACCCTTGTACTTTGGAGGAGCAACTTTTGATACGAATGAGATACCCATAGGGCTGAGCAACAACTCACCGAAGGTAAGAACAAGGTAAGTACCAATGAGCCAGTTTGGAGATGCAAATGTCTTTGCACCTTCTGCAGCTGCCTTCTGTGCATCAGGAGAGTTGAGTCCCATAGAAGCGAGCAACATCACCAAGAAACCGCAACCGGCAATCAACATACCGTAAGCAATCTTACGAGGAGCTGTTGGCTCTTTACCCTTGCGAGCAAGTGCACCGAAGATAGCCATGCTGACAGGTGTGAGGGCTACAACATAGAATGGGTTGAACTGCTGGAAAATAGGAGCACTAACAGATACACTGCCTTCCACAACGCTGTACTTATAGACTATTACAGCCAATGCAGCAAGCATAACGAGTGCTGAAATTCCTTTAGCTTTACCTGTCTTGGCACCGAAGAATGCAAATCCAGCATAAACAATGACAATCACCATAAAGAGGTTAATCACATCGAATACCATGCTTTGAGCACCTTCTGCTGTAGGTTGTACAAACTCGTCGGCAAAGTAAGTAAGCGTAAGACCGTTCTGGTGGAATGCCATCCAGAAGAAGATAACTACGGCAAATACAAGGCAAAGTGCAATGATGCGCTCTTTTGTTTCTGCTGGAGAAAGCTCTTCTGCTTCAGATGCAGCACCTGATTTCTCGTCTTTTTTCTTTGTATTGCCTTCCAAATGCTTAAATCCTGGGCGGAAAGTATAGTAGATAGCAATAGAAAGAATTAGCGAAACACAAGCTACGGCAAATGCCAAGTGGTAAGCTGCGTTAGGGTCCATATGCAATGAAGTAATACCCCAATCGTGAATTTTCACGGCAGCTGTTGGAGCGAACAACGCACCAATGTTGATAGCCATGTAGAAGATAGAGAAACCAGAGTCGCGTTTGCTTTCCATTCCAGGAGCATCGTAAAGGTTACCTACCATTACTTGTAGGTTACCTTTGAATAGACCCGTACCCAGCGAAATTAACAGTAGGGCTGCAAGCATACTTGAAAAAGCAACTGTGCCAGTTCCTAATGGGATAGCCAAACAGAGGTATCCAATGAACATAATCATGATACCTGTAGTAACCATCTTTCCGTAACCGAACTTGTCTGCCATGATACCACCAACAAGTGGCAAGAAGTAGACTAATCCGAGGAAAGTACTGTAAATAGCCCCTGCGGCACCTGGGTCGAGACCAAAGTTTCCTCTGAGGAAAAGGGCAAAAACTGCAATCATGGTGTAATAACCAAATCGCTCTCCTGTGTTGGCTAACGCCAATGCATAAAGACTTTTAGGTTGTCCTTCGAACATAATTTTAAACTTTTAATTTTGTTATTAATTGATTTTATTTATTGTTTTTACTTTTTGTTATATCGAACAAGTAAGTTGCTTTGACAAGTATATTGCTGTTATTGGATTTCCCGAAGAAATCTTGTTTTGTATTGCCGTATATATTGCCCAAACCGTAGTAATAGCGTACCTCTATAAGGAAATGTCCTAAGTGGCGAATGTTCCATTCTGCACCTAAACCTGCCGCAATGCCATAGTCGAACTTCTTTTCTACAGGCATAGATTCTTGTTCTATAATGGTATTGCTCCTTCCACTGCCGTCTTTCGATAGGTTTGGTGTTTCGTAGTTCTTAGCTGTTGTTTCGTTCAGTAAGATGCCAATCTGTGGTCCTGCCTGAACAAAGAAATTGAAACCGCTTTGTTCTCGTCCCCATGCTAAATGTGCAAAAACGGGTATTTGAAGATAGTTTAAGGTGCGTGAGTATTCCTCTGCTGTGCCATTGGCATTGATAACAGGCTCATCTTTCGATGTCCGTATGTTTTGTTTCCACCCCATTGAAGCATAGTTTACTTCTCCATAAATTGAGCAGATGGTGTTGAAATACTTTTCGCACACATATTTAACGCTTAATCCTGCAGTAATTCCACCGTGCATAGATTGCGATACTTTGGGGTCGAAACCCACATTTGAAAGTACATAGCCAGCATTGCCACCTATCGAAAGGTCGCTGCGATGGTCTCCTACCTGTGCGTATGCACATAGTGGGAGTATCATTAACAGTGCTGTAAGTATCTTTCTATGCATGTTTATAGTATTCGTTTTCTTCACCTGTTAGGTTATTGGGGAATCAGTAGACTAAATTCTCCATTGTCTGGTCTACTTTGAAGTGTACCAATTGGAAATGATTATTGATATATCCGCCTTCTCCTATACGTTCAAAGTTGTATCTTGTTTGTAGTGGAGCGTAGCCCACTTCTGCACTTGTGCCTTTAAAGTTCTTGCCTTTATTCCTAATTCCTCTGATGAAGAATTGCGCTTGGTCGTATCCTACTATTGCGAAGCGTGGTATATAGGTGTTTTTCATTGGTTCACCATATTTTTTTATGTATAGTTTTTCCAATGCTTCTGTTTTCTTTGCCACCTTATTATAATAATAGGTAGATGGGATATACACTCCGTATTTAAAGTAATTGGACAGGTTGTAGTCCTGATACATAAACCATTCGTTATAACCGTATATTGAAATAGCTATGCCAGGATTTGTTCTTTTGAGCGAATCCAATTTTGTAAATACCTTATTTAGGTAAGGACTTTTCTCGGAGTTGATAACTATCACATTAGGTTGTGAAGGGCTAAACTGCTTCACAAAATTTATTTGCGGTGTGTTTATGCTTGTTACATTGTAGCGAATGTTTGCAAGTTCGAGTTGTTTTCTCAATCCACTTGTAAAGCTGCCAACTTGGCTACTTTCATCGTTGCAATTGATAAAGATAGGGTGATGTGTCTTTTGAAAACGTTCAAAGAAACAAGCTGTTGCCTTTTTTGTTAAACGATTGTAGTCTTGATAGACTTGGAAAATGTTAGGATTGGTAGCAACTTCTTTTGCTTCGATAGAGAAAGGTATCACCATCTTTATGCCATAGCGTTGGCAAAAGTCACCCAATGGTTTTACTTGATTAGAATAAAGTGGACCAAAGATAATGTCTAAAGTAGAGGCATTCTTATCAACCAAAGTGGTTCTGATGTCAGCATCTTTAGGTACATTCCACGCATGCACATCAGTATTAATGCCTTCTTGCTTCATTTGTTCGAGTGCAAGCAAGATTCCTCTATAATATTCTACCATTCTCAAGCCGTCGCCATCTTCTCTGTGAAGTGGAAGCATCACGCCAATGCGAACCGTGTTCGTTACAGGCGTATTGGCTGTTATAGGCTTTTTAGCAGTATTGCTTGTTGTGTTGCTTTCCGTTTCGGCTGTATATTTCTTATCACCACCTTTTGCATAAGGCACAAAAATCCAATTACCCTTTCTAAGCTCATATCCTTCTTGCTTCATTTCAGGGTTTGCATTGATAAGCTCCTGTATGCTGACACCGTACTCTTTAGCTATGCCAAAGATTGTTTCCTTCTTTTTCACCTTATGAAGGTCTCTCCATACCGTAGTTTGTGCAACGACGTGGACAGAGAAAACCAAAACAATTAATAAAAGTAAATACTTATAATAATGTTTCATAATTGTACGTTCTGAGTTTAACACCTTGCAAAGATAACAAAAAGTATTCACTATTTGCTTTTTGTCAATAGTTTTTTTGTATTTTTGCAGAAATAAGAAGATTATGCAGTCATATTTTAATAAAATATCCTTAATAGTGGTATTGTTTTTATTTACCACGAATGTTTTTTCTCAGTCGTGCGAGCCATACGGAACGTATATTGGTGAAAATGGAAGTACAGAAACCATTAATTCTGCGCAAGGCTTTTCTGGCTCTGCTCCATTGACCGTCGATTTCGTAGCAAATCCTGTTGTTGATTATCCCAATGGAACTCATTTTGAGTGGCATTTCTTCGAGCAAGCTAATCGCAAAAATGCGTTTTTAGTACGTTATGAGCAGAATACGCAATACACTTTTACAACAGCTGGCTCGTTTCAAATTTGCTTGTATGAAATCTTAGGTAGCGATACAATTAATATTTACGACCCGATAACTGTTTCAATAAGCGAGAGCGAAATCGTTTTCCCCAATGCTTTTTCGCCTAACGGAGATGGTATAAACGATGTCTACAAGGCTAAAAAAGGATTTAAGAGCATTGTAGAGTTTCGTGCAATTATCTTTAATCGATGGGGACAGAAGCTATTTGAATGGATCGACCCTAACGAAGGGTGGGACGGAACTTTCAATGGAAAGCCTGTTGCACAAGGCGTTTACTTTGTAAATGTAAAGGCAAAGGGGGCTGATGGCAGAAAGTTTCATATCAAGAAAGATGTGAATTTATTGCGTGGATACAATGAAACCACTACACAGATGCCTTAACGGTTATGTAAATTAACTAACACAGACTAATTAATGAACGATAAAATAGAAGTATTAGGGGCACGTGTGCACAATCTGAAAGGTGTAGATGTAACAATGCCACGCAATGCGCTGATTGTTTTTACAGGATTATCGGGTTCAGGCAAAAGTTCTTTGGCGTTCGATACCATATTTGCTGAAGGGCAAAGACGGTATATCGAAACATTTTCTGCCTATGCCCGCAACTTCCTTGGAGGTATGGAACGCCCTGACGTTGATAAGATAACAGGATTGTCGCCTGTTATTTCCATCGAGCAGAAAACAACCAGCAAGAACCCACGTTCAACGGTTGGAACCACTACGGAAATATACGATTATCTTCGTTTGCTGTATGCCCGTGCAGGAACTGCTTATTCTTATATGAGCGGCGAAGCAATGGTGAAGTACACAGAAGAACGTGTTGTGGAAATGATTCTTCACGATTATGCTGATAAGAGCATCTATGTGCTTGCCCCATTGGTGCGAAACCGTAAAGGACATTACCGTGAATTGTTCGAGCAAATGCGGCGCAAAGGCTATCTGTACATTCGTGTTGATGGCGAAATCTTTGAAATTACGCGTGGCATGAAGGTGGATAGATACAAGAACCACAACATAGAAGTTGTAATCGACAGGCTCAAACTCGGTGCTGCCAACGATGAAACGTTTAAAGACCGATTGGCAAAAACAGTGTCGGTTGCGATGAAACAAGGCGATTCGCTTATTATGATAATGGAGAAAGACAGCGGTTCGGCTAAGTATTTCTCCAAGCGTTTAATGGACCCTGTTACAGGAATAGCCTATAAAGACCCCGCTCCGAATATCTTTTCATTTAATTCTCCTGAAGGTGCGTGCTCCCATTGCAAGGGCTTGGGCAAGATTAGCGAGATAGATTTAGGCAAGGTGATTCCCGATACAGCACAGAGTATTCACGAAGGTGCAATTATTCCTTTAGGTAAATACAAGAACCAAATGATATTCTGGCAGATAGATGCCATTCTTGAAAAGAGCGAATGTACTTTGAAGACACCTGTCAAGGATATTCCAAAGGAGGTGCTCGACGAGATTCTTTATGGCTCTTTAGATAAGGTTCGTATATCAAAAGAACTTGTCCATACCAATTCCGACTATTTTTCTACCTTCGATGGCGTTATAAAATATTTGCGTTCGGTAATGGAAAACGATGAAACTGCAGCAGGAAAGAAGTGGGCTGACCAGTTTATCGCCGAGCGTGAATGCCCCGAATGCAATGGGCAGCGTCTTAATCGTGAAGCTCTCTCTTATCGTATATGGGACAAGAACATTGCCGAACTTTCAGCAATGGATATAACCGACCTTAAAGTATGGATAGAAGAGGTAGAGAAACACATCAGCGAAAAGCAGCAACTCATTGCCAAAGAGATACTAAAGGAAATTCGTAAACGTATAAACTTCCTGCTTGATGTGGGTCTTGACTATCTTTCGCTGAACCGTCAAAGCGCAACTCTTTCGGGTGGCGAAAGCCAGCGTATAAGGTTGGCAACGCAGATAGGCTCTCAGCTTGTGAATGTACTTTATATTCTCGATGAGCCTTCCATCGGTTTGCACCAGCGCGATAACAATCGTTTGATAAAGTCGTTGCGCGAACTACGCGACCTTGGCAATACTGTCATTGTTGTAGAACACGACGAAGATATGATGCGTGCTGCCGATTGGATTGTTGATATTGGCCCCAAGGCAGGCAGAAAGGGTGGAGAAGTTGTTTTCCAAGGCACATACGAGCAGATGCTTAAGACGCATACACTTACCGCACAGTATCTTAACGGCGAACAACAAATTGCGCTTCCCGAAGTGCATCGCAAAGGAAATGGCAAATCAATATGGCTGTATGGCTGTAAAGGAAACAATCTGAAAGATGTAGATATAGAGTTTCCACTCGGCAAGCTCATTGTTGTTACGGGTGTATCTGGTTCGGGTAAGAGTACATTAATTAATGAAACCCTGCAGCCAATACTTTCGCAACATTTCTATCGTTCGTTGAAAACTCCTATGGAATATTCGAAGATAGAAGGAATAGACAATGTAGACAAGGTTGTGAATGTAGACCAAAGTCCTATTGGACGTACCCCACGCAGCAATCCTGCCACCTATACAGGTGTGTTTTCAGATATCCGCAATCTCTTCGTAAACCTTCCTGAAGCCAAGATACGTGGCTATAAGCCAGGGCGTTTCTCGTTTAACGTGAAAGGCGGACGTTGCGAAGGCTGTGGCGGTAATGGTTATCGGACGATAGAAATGAACTTCTTGCCCGATGTAATGGTTCCGTGCGAAGTATGCCACGGAAAGCGTTACAACCGTGAAACGCTTGAGGTACGCTTTAAGGGAAAGTCTATTGCAGATGTTTTGGATATGACGGTTAATATGGCTGTGGAGTTCTTCGAGAACGTCCCGCTTATTCTTCCGAAGATTAAAGCTTTGCAAGATGTAGGCTTGGGCTATATCAAGTTAGGGCAAAGCTCTACAACCTTATCGGGCGGAGAAAGCCAGCGTGTGAAGTTGGCAACGGAACTTTCCAAGCGTGATACGGGCAAGACGCTCTATATTCTCGACGAACCTACTACTGGTTTGCACTTTGAAGACATTCGTGTTCTTATGGGTGTGTTGCAGAAACTCGTAGACCGAGGCAATACAGTTGTCATTATCGAACACAATCTTGACGTAATAAAACAGGCAGATTACATTATTGATATGGGACCTGAAGGCGGACGTGGTGGAGGAAAGGTTGTTGTAACGGGTACTCCAGAAGAGGTTGCGAAGAACCAAGAAAGTTATACTTCGCCATTCATCAGGAAGTTCTTTGATGGCAATAAAGCTTAATTTTACACCTCAAAGCAAGTAAATTCAGTTACGCTGTTTTGTCTGTACTCTCCGTTTCATAAACGAAAAACAGAAGAGAACGATGTAAATATTTTTCGCAAGAGTATCTATTGCGTAACTGTCTTTCTATCAACATTTTGCAAAACCTATTGTTTTGCATTCCAAAAGCGGCTGTTTTGCACGGTAAAAGCGTAGGTTTTGCTTTGCAAAACAGCCGCTTTCGCAATGCCAAATCGAAATTATCGTTTTTCATCGAAATTATCTTTACAAAACCGAGGCGATTTTCCCACGTGTTGGCTGAAAGTTTCTAGAAATCCTAAATAAATTAGAATTACTAAATAAACCCTTTCTTATTCAGTGCCAGAAAACGCAATAAACCACGCCCTTAACAGCACTGAGCGGCATAAAAGCATAAAAAACGTGTAGTCCTGATAGGCACAAGCCATTCGGAACTACACGTTTTTTATGTTCTGTGCGCTGTTTACTTCACTACGAAGCTACGGTTCACACCGTTTACAACAAGAATGTAACAGCCATTTGCCACATTGTCGAGTGCAATTGTGCACGCGCCTTCGGCGTTGGTGCGCGCATCTGCAATCTTTGTACCGTTGGTTGCATAAACCAATACCTTGGCATTTGCCTTTGTACGGCTTACTGTAACCTTGCGTGTTGCAGCATTGTAGTCGATACTGATGCCCGCTGTTTCGGTAGCTTCGATGCTTGTAGGATTCTCACAACCTGTACCGTCGCCCTCTACATCTACCTTCCAGCCCTTATCGGTAGCAATTTTTGTATAGCTGATGGTTGTTTCTGGGTTGCCGTTTATTACCAGTCTGTTGGTTGAGTGCTTAACGGTTGGTAAAGTTCTATAGAGTTTGTTCAGCTCGCAAGCGTCAAGGGAGTTGTGGCTAACATTTACTGCGTCTAATTTAGCAAAGCTTCGAGGCAGTTTGAGTGCTGTTAGTTTAGCATTGTGCGCATTCAAATTCAAGAGTTCTGACAGATATTCAACATCAAGCTTCTGCAGATTTGTTTCAGAAACATCGAGCCATTGGATAGCGTCAGACATTTCGTACTTAAGTGTACTCAAAGCCTGACAGCCAGATACGTTGAGCGTATTCAATTTAGATTGCGCAGAAAGGTCTATCGCTGCAAGCGATATGTTGTCGTTCAACTCAACTTCTTCCAAATCAGAATTGGCTGCAAATTTAACCGCTTTCAGAATATTCAATCCCGATTTAAGAACTTTCAGTTTAGCATTGGCAGTTAGGTCTAATGTTTCAAGGGCATTGTGAGAAACATCTACAACCTCCAACAATGGGTTCTTGGATAAATCTACGGCGTTAAATCTCTTACCATTGAACTTACATTCTATTTGTGTAATATCGCCATAGAACTGAATTGTTGTTGCATCAATAGCCTTGTAGACGGGTGCATCGCCAGGTTCCAAGAACGAATTGATGATTTTTTCTTTAAATTCGGCGTTACCTTCTTTCACCCAAATCTTTGTATTATCCCTCTTTGCTGCCAACTTTACCTTAATGTCTAAATTGCTTGCAACCATCAAGGTTATGACAGGAGCATCGGCAGGAGGGACTATCGGTGTTGCACAACCTGTGCCGTCGCCTTCCGCATCGGGTATCCACCCCTTGTCTTTCGCAATCTTTGTGTTGCACGTCGCAGTGCCTTTATTGTCTTCAATGCCAAGATTTGGTTCGGTAGCTTTCATTGTTGGCAATGCTCTGAATATATCGTCTAATGCGCAGGCATCGAGTAAATTGCTTTGAAGAGATACCACACTCAGGTTCTTAGCGTTTTCGGGGAACTTTGCAGCCATAAGTTTACTGCCGTATCCGCCAAATTGTTCAAGCGCAGACAAGGCACTAATATCCAACTTTTGCATACCTGTACCATTCATATACAGAAATTTAAGAGCTGGATTGTTCTTGAATACCATTGTGGTTAATGCTCGACATTCGTTTACACTCACCTTTTCCAACTTGGTTTGGTCGGAGAAATCCACTTCGGCAAGTTCCTTGTTGTTGTTCAAATCTATTTCTTGCAACTCGGAATTGGGTGCTAACTTAAGCGAAGTAATGTTGTTGTAACCGCATTTCAGCTTTTTAATATTGGTGTTAGCCAACAGGTCTAATGCTGCGAGGTGGCACTTTTCGGCAGTAATTTCTTCAATTAGCTTGTTCTTGGAAGCATCGATTGCAGTTATCTTTGCAAACTGTTTAGAACAGTCCATCTTCGTTACATTGCCATAAACATACATTGCACCCGAAGTAGAAGTGAAAGACAATGCTGCGCCCATAGTAGAATTGATGGTTACTTGCTGGAAGCCATCGCCACCATTGTTCAGCCAGATAAGCGTATTGTCTTTGTTCGAGGCAAACTTTACAAAGACTTTCTTGTTCTTTGCAACTGTCATTTTAATGAGTGGTGCATTTTCGGGAGGAATCTGAGTTTGTGCCATTGCATTCCCGACAAATAGCGTAAGAAGCAGAGAGAGTATGCTCCATTTCTTTAAAAAGTAGTTCTGTTTCATCTTCTGATTTAATTTAAGTTCCACAAAATAGTTGTTATTTAAATGTATTTTCTTTATAAATGAGGTATGTTTCTTTTAGTTTTATGACACGTGCTACCATTTATCGTATCTAATTTACAAATATATGAATAAAAAAGAATAATAGCAAACAAAATGATTGTATTTTTATTAAATGTATGTCAAAGTGTATTGATTTTATTAAAAACAAGTAAAATATGAACAAGAAACAAAGAAGCAATAACTTAAATAATTGATATTTTTGCCTAAGCATTAAAAAATACATCACTGTTCGCTTTGCACATCATCGGTAATTCGTTATCTTTGCAACAGAAAAAGAAGCATACTATTCAAATATATGGAAGATTTAAGGAAAACATTTGCAGGCAAACTGCTCGGTATTAAAGCCATTAAGTTGCAACCCAACGACCCTTTCACGTGGGCAAGCGGGTGGAAGTCGCCTTTCTATTGCGACAATCGTAAAACTTTGTCGTACCACGATGTGCGCTCGTTCGTAAAGTTAGAACTTGTTCACGCTATCTTGGCAAACTTCCCAGAGGCTACGGCAGTGGCTGGAGTCGCAACAGGTGCCATTGCACAAGGGGCATTAGTGGCTGAAGAACTTGCAATGCCGTATGCCTATGTGCGCCCTAAACCAAAGGACCACGGTATGAAAAACCAAATAGAAGGCGAATTGCCAGAAGGTTCAAAGGTTGTAGTGGTGGAAGATTTGATATCTACTGGCGGCTCGTCGCTGAAGGCTGTGGCTGCATTGCGCGAAGCTGGCTTTGAGGTAGTGGGTATGGTGGCTTCTTACACCTACGGTTTCCCAGTGGCAGAAGAGGCTTTCAAGGAAGCCAACGTGCAGTTGGTTACGCTCACCGACTATCAGAGCGTAGTAGAAAAAGCATTGGAAACAGGATATATTAACAAGGAAGACGTGCCAATGCTCGACGAATGGCGCAAAGACCCTGCAAATTGGAAGAAGTAAATGAGCAAATTTGAAAGTAGCATAAAGCAGATTGCTTATCCTCAGCAAAGTATTTACAATATGCTGAGCGACCTTACAAACATAGAGCGCGTAAAAGATAAAGTGCCCGAAGATAAGTTGCAGGGCTTGACTTTCGACAAAGACACTATCTCGGTGAATGTACCTCCTGTCGGAGCTGTGTCTATGCGGATTATCGAACGCGACGAACCGAAGACCATAAAGTTTGCAAGCGAAAACTCGCCGATGTCGTTCAACTTTTGGATTCAGATACTTCCTGTAGACGAAACCTCTTCAAAAATGAAGCTGACCATCGATGCCGATATTCCTTTCTTCGCAAAAAGTATGGTTTCAGGACCGTTACAAGAAGGCATAGAGAAGATTGCCAACGCCTTGGCAATGATTCCGTTTGAATAGGAAGAATACAAGACTATGATTATAAGAGCGTGATTTATCACGCTCTTTTCATTAAGTTTCCCTTGCAAAATTACTGTTATTTGGTTTGCAGGGTATTAGAATAATGTGGATAAAAGCTTTGTAGCGGTTTGTCGGATACACGTTATTACAGCTGCCCAGCCTCTACCTGCAACACTATTCGTTCTACAAGGCGGTCGGTACCTTTAGGGTCGTACCGTTTTTTAAGGCTTGCACCAAACACCCACGCAAAGGCTTGGTAGAAGCCAGCACGCACAGGACCGAGGAAAGCTTGTATGAGTTCGTAACCCGTAGAGTGGGTTTCGCGGTCGATAAGTTTTATAAGTAGCTTTCCTTGCGAGTAAGTCAGCTTCTTTATGCGGGGCGTGTATTCCTCTTTCAGTCCTTTTTCGACTGCTTTCATATGCGCATCGCGTTCCTTTTTCGTAGGAATGGTTTGCAGATAAGCACCTGTTTCCAGTATAATTTGGTTACATTCTTTTGCCAATGGCAGCACCTTTTTTATATTAGCTACAAGGCGATTGTAGGCTTGACGCTGCTTATCGTTCTTAAATTCCATAGGTGGAAAGATGTAAATCTTGTTCGTGCGCACATATTGTATGCTGTCGCTGCCCACCTTTGCTTTGCCAATATGCACCATCGGCACAAATGTGGGAGAGTTTAAGTCTACCACACGGTCTTCTGGATTAATATGTTCTTGCGCAAAACCGCTCACAGCGATAAGCAAGAACCAAAAGGCAAATATAATTCGACAGCATCTCATAACGAGAGCAAAAGTAGCGATAATTTCGCAATCGAGTGCTTTTTTATATTATTTTATGGTTTTCTTATCTCAATAAATGCAGTGAATTGCCGTTTATGTAAATAGAAAATTACAGCAAAAACATAAAGATTTATGAAGCTAAAAAATATAATCAGCAAAGGCATAATGGCACTGTCGGTAGTGTTTGCACTAATGGCTTGTGGCGAAAACGTAGACTACGAGTACAGCAACTACCATTGCAACTTGGCGATTGACAACAGTGTGCATCTTGACGCAACACTTGCCAGTTCGATGAATGCACTTTCGCCAGGCATATTCACAACGATAAAGCCACTTTATAAAGACGGAACGAGCTACTTCTATTTTAAGAACAATCAGGGAATGGAGTCGGAAAAGCGTTTCAATGCCATTGACGAAAACTTGCAAAGCCACTTGCGCATAGGTATGAACAAAGGACTTATAGTGGGCTTTGGCAACCTTGACACACCTGCCCGCTTCTTTGCTTACGACTTGCAATGCCCCAATTGTTTCAACTTCAATGCCCTACCGATTCGCTCTTACGAACTAACGGTAAACGGAACAGGCATTGCTACTTGCAAAACATGCAGACGAAGCTACAACCTTAACACGGGTGGCAACATCGTAAGTGGCGAAAAGGGCAAAACAATGACACGTTACAGGGCAAGCACAGCAGGGGCATACGGAATGCTGCGTGTACTTTAAGCACTCTATCAAGTATAAAATAACGAAGATTAAAGCGAGAAATACAAAAAAATATCAATTATCTTGTGAAATTCGATATTTAGCATTATCTTTGCACACGGTTTGCCGCAATGGTGGAATTGGTAGACACGAGGGACTTAAAATCCCTTGGCCAGTAATGGCTGTGCGGGTTCAAGTCCCGCTCGCGGCACTTTTAAAGACAGCGTATTGATGCGCTTACAAAATGAAAAGCATAGACGAGCACATTGCTCCCAATTAGCTTTTTGCTTTTATACATTCAATTAAACATTGTCCAGATGAAGCGAATAGTTTATTTTTTCTTACTATCTTTACTATTGGTTTCTTGTGGCGGACGCAGCGGATACTTTAAAATTGATGGCAGATTGCTACACGTCAATCAAGGACAACTATTTGTTTATAGTCCTGAAGGCGTCATTGATGGACTCGATACCATACAGATAAAAGGTGGACGCTTCACTTACGAAATACCTTGCCAGTTCAATGGCACACTTATAATTGTATTCCCGAACTATTCTACACACGCTATTTTCGCCGAACCAGGCGAAGCTGTGGAAATAAAAGCCGATGCTTCGCACTTGAAAGAGATGGAAGTAAAAGGCACAGACGATAACGAACTGATGGGAAAATTCCGCAAACAGATTGCATCGGCTTCGCCTCCAGAGGTTGTAAAATACGCTGTCCAGTTCGTAGAAGCCCACCCAGAATCTCCCGTTAGCGTGTATTTGACAGAACGTCACCTTATTAATAATAAGAAAACAGACTACAAACAGACAGCCGAACTTATAAAACTAATGGAGAAAGAGCAACCGAAGAATGGCTCTTTGGCACGTTTGAAACAGCATTTACAAAGCTTACAGAACGGAAATGTTGGGCAACTGTTACCGAAATTTACGGCAAAGGACTTGAATGGAAATATTATCACCAGTTCAAAGCTAAAAGGTAAGAACACAATTATCTGCACGTGGGCATCGTGGAGCGAAGAAAGTAAAGACATTCTCTTAACGCTTAACAGTATGGCGAAGAAGGGTGCGGCTACCGTAATAGGCATTTGCATAGACCCATCGGCAAAAGAAGCAAGACAATATATCAAGGAAAACGACATAACAGTTCCCAATATCTGCGACGGAGAGATGTTGGAGAGCAGACTAATAAGAACTCTTGGGCTGACATCTGTATCCGACAACATCGTTCTAAACAACGGAAAGATAACCGAACGTAGGGTAGATGCCAACACGCTCAGAGAAAGAATGATAAAGTTAGATATCTAAATGCTTGTAAAAACTTATTGTGCTGCTGTAAACGGTATGGAAGTTACAACGGTTACAGTGGAAGTAAGCATAACACGGGGTGTGATGTATCACCTCACTGGATTGGCTGACGTGGCTGTAAAAGAAAGCCACGACCGTATTGCTGCAGCACTATTAAACAATGGCTATCAATTTCCAGTAGCCGATATAACCGCCAATCTTGCCCCTGCCGATTTACGCAAGGAAGGTTCCAGTTTCGACTTACCGCTTGCCATTGCTATTCTTGGCGCAACCGAAAAGATTGCTTCCGACCACCTTGGCGAATATATGCTTGTGGGAGAATTAAGCCTTGACGGAACTTTGCAGCCCATTAAAGGTGCATTACCAATAGCCATTAAGGCACGGGCGGAAAAGTTTAAGGGACTGATTGTGCCGAAAGCGAACGAACACGAAGCAGCCGTGGTAGACACACTCGAAGTCTACGGTATGAATAACATAGGCGAAGTCATCAGTTTCCTTAACGATGCCTATACACAAGAGCCGTGCAAGGTAGACACACGAAAAGAATTCTACGAGAATCAATATACCAGCGATTTGGATTTTGCCGACGTTCGCGGACAGGAAAATGTAAAACGAGCATTAGAAGTAGCCGCTGCTGGTTCGCACAACGTTATTATGATAGGTCCTCCAGGTAGCGGAAAGAGTATGATGGCGAAGCGATTGCCTTCCATACTGCCACCATTGGCACTTACCGAGAGCTTGGAAACAACGCAAATCCATTCTATTGCGGGGAAACTAAAGAAAGATACAGGGCTCATAACGCAACGCCCGTTCCGCAGTCCCCACCATACCATCTCAGAAGTAGCCTTGGTAGGCGGTGGAGCAAACCCAATGCCAGGCGAAATAACCTTAGCCCACAACGGAGTTTTATTCTGCGACGAGTTGCCCGAGTTCAACAAACACACGCTCGAAGTATTGCGCCAACCATTAGAAGACCGCGCGATTACCATTTCAAGAGCCAAATATACCGTTACTTACCCTTGCAGTTTTATGTTCGTAGCGAGTATGAACCCTTGCCCTTGTGGCTATTATGGCGATATTACGCACCACTGTGTCTGTACGCCGGGGCAGATACAGCGTTACCTTTCAAAGATTTCGGGCCCGCTACTCGACCGTATCGACATACAGTGCGAAATATCTCCGCTTCCATTTAAAGACCTTTCGAAAGCCGAGCAAGGCGAAACGAGTGCCGATATTCGCGAACGTGTATTGAAAGCACGCAGCATTCAAACCGAAAGATTTAAGAATTACCCCAACATTCATTGCAATGCGCAGATGTCGGAACGTATGATTCACGAGTTTGCCGAACCCGATGAGCAATCGCTCGAAATACTTCGCAAAGCTATGGAAAGCCTTAAACTATCGGCGCGTGCCTACAACCGTATTCTAAAAGTGGCACGTACCATAGCCGACCTTGACGCATCGACCAAGGTACAAGCCCACCATATTGCCGAAGCCATTGGTTATAGAAGTCTCGACCGAGGCGATTGGGGCGAAAGATAATATAGTTTTTATTTTGCTATTTTCTTAGTTTACAGTACCTTTGCACTTGAAATATCAATAGAATGCGTAAGAAACAAATCGTATTAAACTACTAAAAATAGCTTAAAAAGTTAGAAGATGGAATGGATAAACGGACTTTTCAGCATATACTCAGCACTTCAAGGTGTAATCATTGTTTCGCTTGTATGTGCTATCGGACTTGCTTTGGGTAAGATAAAGTTCGGCGGAGTATCTTTAGGTGTTGCCTTCGTGTTCTTCGTAGGCATTGCCGTAGGAAACTTCGGACTCAGTATGGACACACAGATGATGAAATATTGCGAGACCTTTGGGCTTGTATTATTTGTCTACACGTTAGGATTGCACGTCGGTCCTAACTTTTTTAGTTCCCTACTCCACGAGGGCAAGGCATTGAATATGTGGTCTTTGGCTGTTATTCTGCTTGGAACAGTTATGGCTGTTGGACTAACATACGCCCTTAACGTACCAATGAGCGATATGGTAGGTATCCTTAGTGGTGCAACAACCAACACACCAGCCCTCGGTGCTGCACAACAGGCGTTGGAACACATTGGTGTGAGTGGTGGCCGTGCAGCTCTTGCAACGGCTGTAACCTATCCGCTCGGTGTTGTAGGCGTTATCTTCGCAATGATTGTTTTGCGCAAGCTCTTCGTAAAGCCCGAAGATTTAGAACTGAAAAACACCGACGAGGAAAACCATACCTATGTCGGACAATACGTTGTCGTAAATCCTGCCATCATTGGCAAAACTATTGCAGAAGTATCGCAAGGTTCTCACACTAAGTTTATTATTTCCCGCATTTGGCGCGACGAAGCAGTAATACTTCCAAAAGGCACTACGGTATTGGAAAACCACGACAATTTGCTCGTCATTGCCAACAAAGACGATGTGTCGAGTATAGAAATACTGTTTGGTCAAACCGTTCGACGCGACTGGAACAAGGAGCAAATAGACTGGAACAATATCGATTCGAATGTTGAAAGCCGCACCATTGTGCTCACAAAAGACGAGTTGAACGGCAAACGACTTGGACAACTTCAACTCCGCGATACATACGGTGTAAACGTTAGCCGCGTGTTGCGTGGCGACATCAAGCTGCTTGCCACCGAAGACCTGCGTTTGCGATATGGCGACCACCTGACAATTGTCGGAACTCCTAAAGCTGTAGACCACGCCGAACACTTCCTTGGCAATTCCATAAAGACCCTGAACGAGCCTAACCTCGGCAATATCTTCCTCGGAATGATACTTGGCCTTGCCCTCGGAACCATTCCAATCACTTTGCCTGGTATGGATTCTCCTATCCGCTTAGGCATCGCGGGCGGCCCCATTATTATGGGAATCTTGGTCGGAACGTTTGCCCCACGCTTTCATATGGTATCTTATACCACCCGAAGCGCATCGCTTATGTTGCGCAAATTAGGGCTTTCGCTCTATCTGGCGTGCATCGGATTAGAAGCAGGTAAAGACTTCTTAGACACCGTAATCCGCCCCGAAGGCTTAATGTGGGTGGGCTTGGGCTTCCTGCTTACGGTGTTGCCCATCATCATTATTGCCATTATTGCTTTGCGAACGAAGAAATACGACTTCGGCACTATCTGCGGAATACTTTGCGGTGCAATGGCAAACCCAATGGCATTGGTTTATGCTAACGACACCACTAAGGGCGAAACATCTAACATCAGTTACGCCACGGTCTATCCGTTAGGAATGTTTATCCGAGTGATAATTGCCCAAGTGCTGGTAATGTTCTTTGTTTAGCAAAGGAGGACTGATAATTTTAAAATTGTAATTGTTATTTTATTATCTGATTTATAAAACATTTGTCAGTTGAAAACACTTATGTTATAAAATATTAATAATATATGAATTAAAGCCCCTATCTGTTAAAAAACAAGCGTGAAACAATGGCAGGAAGGTGGCTTTTTTGCGTGAAAGAATAATTATTTGTAAATAATCGCAGCATTTATGTGCAGCAATAACATTCTGTGTATCAATATATTGTATTCTAATATGGTAATTTTGTGCAACGAAATGCAAGGAAAGCATTCGCAAAATGAACAATAAATGTAACGTATAAAACTAAATTGCCTTATAAAAGCTATTGTCTTGCAACACCAAACCTACGTTTTTACTCGACAAAAGCTATTGTTTTACATTCTCAAAGCGTAGGTTTGGCAAAATAAAAATATTTTTATCGCAGAATAATCGCCTTTTTCTTTGTTCCACAAATCTATTTCATCAATTCAGCTTAGCTTTTTTCGAGAAACACTTTTATACATTTTTTAATAGTAAAGAGCGTACAGTAAAAGTTATTTTTAAACACTCTTTATGGGAAGATTTTATTCATAAGTGGCTTCAATATATCTTCATACAAGGCTTTCCTGTTAATTATAGGACACACTTCATTGCCTGTGATTTGGAATGATGGAATCATACAGATTACATAAACACTGCCGTCTATAAAGTATGGAACTGCATACAAAGGTGCTTTGCATTCGTCTATCATGAAATATTCCCTATCAAATGTACCGATGCTCCATCCTGTTTCCGCCGACTTCAAGGCAACAATAGTCATCGCATCTTTCTGTACGCTGTCTTTAAGCAGCCATATCTCTTTTGTCGAAATAGAAAGAGAATGGGTCAGCCATTGAGCATTCAAACCCTTCAATATTGCGCTTATAAGCTTAGTATCAACTTTATTTTTGTTTATACCTGTAAAGGTTTTACCTGTCCATTGCAAGGTATAAGTTTCTTTTTCCGATATAATTCGATAGCTTGGTGCACTCAGATTTTCTATCGAATCTACCCTCTGTGCTTTGCAATTATATAGTTGTGTCTTATCGTTTGTAAACGCAAATGCAGTTAGTTTGGTGCAGCTAACGAGCATACAAATTAGATATACGATACGCAATTCTAATCTTTTCATACAGTTTTACCTTTTTATTCGATACTTAGACCGTTCTCAATAATTTGTTGTAAAAGTAGTATTTTTTTCTGATTGTCGTTTCCTATGCTGCTTTAATAATTCTTAATGGTCTGCGTTTTCAGAAATCCGGCAAAGTATAATAAAAATAACTAAAAAACCATCTCTATTCCGTAATTTTGCAGTACTTTTGTAATTTAAAATAATTGGATAAGAAATGAATCTTACAAGCATAGTAAATAAGTTGTACTTCCAGCCTCGTCGGCGTGATTTGGAACGTTATATCAACGAGGGCGAAGCTATCCAACGCGAAATATTACAATACTTGGTAAAGCGCGGAAAAGATACGGAATATGGAAGAAACCATTTGTTTTCTACTATCAAGTCGTACGAAGACTTTGCGCAAAACATACCTGTAAACACCTACGAAGAACTGAAAGACGACATCGACCGTATGCGACACGGCGAGAAAGACATATTATGGCCTGGACAAGTGAAGTGGTATGCAAAGTCGTCGGGCACGACAAACGACAAGAGTAAGTTCATTCCAATTACGCACGAGGGCTTGCAGACACTTCATTATCAAGGCGGCAAGGACGTTGTAGCTTATTACTTAAGCAACAATCCTGACAGCAGGCTTTTCAGCGGTAAGGGTCTTATACTCGGCGGAAGCCATTCGCCAAACTATAACCTGCCCAATTCGCTCGTTGGAGATTTGAGTGCCATTCTCATAGAGAACATCAATCCGTTGGCAAACCTTGTGCGTGTGCCTTCGAAAGAGGTGGCACTGCTGAGCGACTTCGAGGTAAAGCGCGACCGTATCGCCCGCGAAACGCTCTCGCAGAACGTTACCAACATTTCGGGAGTGCCGTCGTGGATGCTGTCAGTGTTGGTTCGAGTGATGGAACTGACAGGAAAGCAACATCTGCAAGAGGTTTGGCCGAACTTGGAAGTGTTCTTCCACGGTGGTATAGCGTTTACGCCTTATCGTGAGCAATACGAGCAGCTCATCACGAAGTCAGATATGAAGTATATGGAAACATACAATGCGTCGGAAGGTTTCTTCGGTATTCAAGACGACCCGAACGATGAAAGTATGTCGTTGATGCTCGATTACGGTGTGTTCTACGAGTTCTTACCTATGGACGAGTACGAAAACGAAAAGCCAAACATCGTTCCGTTAGAAGGCGTAGAGGTAGGGCGCAACTATGCAATGCTCATCAGCACAGCCTGCGGACTGTGGCGTTACGAAATCGGCGATACGGTTCGGTTCACTTCCACCCGTCCTTACAAGTTCGTTATTACAGGTCGCACCAAGTATTTCATCAATGCTTTCGGCGAAGAACTTATCATGGATAATGCCGAAAAAGGCTTGGAAACAGCTTGTAAAGCTACTGGTGCACAGATTTCAGAGTATACGGCAGCACCCATTTTTATGGACGCCAATGCCAAGTGCCGCCACCAATGGCTCATCGAATTTACGAAAGAGCCCGACGATATTCACGATTTTGAACGCATCTTAGACAGTAAACTGCAAGAAATAAACTCCGATTACGAGGCCAAACGCTTCCACAATATAACATTGCAGCAGTTAGAAGTGGTGGTGGCAAGAAAGGATTTGTTCAACGATTGGCTGAAGTCGAAAGGCAAACTTGGCGGACAACACAAGGTGCCACGACTATCGAACAACCGTAAAAACATCGAAGAGATGTTGTCGATGAATAAGGGAAAGGAAGAATAAAGCTACTTTATAGAAACACACAGGATTGTATTCAAGCTGCAAAGCGATATAAAACAAACAATATTTTAAAGGGTTATGAACAAACAGAGCATAAAGAATATGGGTTGGAAAGCAGGAAGTATAACAACTTTCTGCCTGCTTCTGCTTACTGTTTTCGCGTGTGCAAAGATGGGAGAACCTGATGGCGGTTGGTACGACGAAACACCACCGCACATTCTCGGCACATCGCCTGCCGACGGTTCGAACGATGTAAACAGTAAGAAAGTTACCATTCTTTTCGATGAGTTCATAACACTCAGCAACCCAACCGAGAAAGTGGTAGTGTCGCCACCGCAGTTGGAAACACCCGAAATAAAGGTAAGTGGTAGGAAAATCACCGTGGAACTGCAAGATAAACTAAAGGAAAATACTACTTACACGATTGACTTCTCGGACGCTATCGCCGATAACAACGAGGGAAACCCAATGGGCAACTACACCTATTCGTTCTCTACGGGCAATCAGATAGACACAATGGAAGTGGCAGGGTATGTGCTTGAAGCCCAAAACTTAGAGCCTGTAAAAGGCATTTTGGTAGGACTTTACAGCAATCAGAGCGACACTGCCTTCCAACACGAACCGATGTTGCGTGTTGCGCGAACCGACGGCAGCGGGCGTTTCGTTATAAAAGGTGTGGCAAAAGGCGATTATCGCATCTATGCGCTGCAAGATATGGACGGCAATTACAGGTTCAATCAGCAAAGCGAGAAGTTGGCTTTCACCCCCGAAATCATTATGCCTTCGTGGAAACCAGACGTCCGTCAGGATACTATTTGGAGCGATTCGCTGCGTATTGCCGATATTAAACGAGTGCCTTACACGCACTTTCTACCCGACGATGTTGTGCTTACGGCTTTCACAGAAATACAAACCAATCGCCATTTCTTGAAGTCGGAGCGCAAAAATGCCGACCATTTCACGCTGTTTTATAGTTATGGACACGCCGAATTGCCCGAGATTAAAGGCTTGAACTTTAATGAAAAGAATGCTTTCATTACCGAACCGAGTCTGAATCAAGACACAATTACCTACTGGCTTCGCGATACGATGCTTGTCAATCAGGACACGCTGCGTATGCAACTTTCCTATATGGCAACCGATTCATTAGGTTCATTGGTGAAACAGACCGACACTTTGGAAGTATTGGCGAAGATTCCGTATGAGAAACGGTTGAAACGACAACAAGAGGACTACGATAAATGGAAGAAACAGCAAAGCAAAAACAAGGAAAAAGGAAAGCCGTATCAGACCGAATATCCTAAAACTCCGTTGGAGGTAAAGATAAAAGTCGTTTCGCAAATGGCACCCGACGAAAACCCTATGTTTATTTTGCCTTCGCCGATAGCCCTCTGCGACACATCGAAGATACATCTTTACGAAAAAGTAGATACGGTTTGGCAAAACGCCAAGTATCAGTTTGGCAGCGTTCCAGGCGTTCCTCGCCAATACAAACTTGTGGGTGAATGGAACTTCGGCAGCGAATACAGCCTCGAACTCGACTCTGCCGCCTTCATAGACATATACGGCAAGGTGTCGATGAAAACGAAACAGAGCATAAAAGTAAGCTCGCCAGAAGAATACAGCACGCTTATTGTGTCGTTAAAAGGTATGGACGGCAAGAACTGTCTGCTGCAATTGCTGAACGAATCGGACAAACCGATAAAGGAAATAACAGCAAAAGGAAACGAAGCAACGTTCTATTACGTGAAGCCAGGTACGTTCTACCTCCGCTTAATCGTAGACGACAACGACAACGGACGTTGGGATACAGGACTTTACAGCAAGCAACAGCAGCCCGAAGCTGTGTACTACTACACAAAAGAAATAGAATGTAAAGCCAAACGCGACGTCAGAATAACGTGGAATCCGCGCCAAACACCACTTTATCAGCAGAAACCAGCAAAGATAACCAAGCAAAAGGCAGAGGAAAAACAAAAGATAAGAAGGCGCAACTACGACCGTGCAAAGAAGTTGGGATTAGATTATAATCCACGAAACGGATTAGTAGAGAAAGCCAAAAAGAAAGTAAAAAACGACGTAACCAAAACTCCTTCGAAATAAAAGGTTACAGGAAAGAAGAAAAACGTAATTACAAAGTAAAAATGTAATTACGTTTTTTTTATTTTATAATTGCGTTTTCGCAAAACCATAGTACCGCTTTTAAAAATTCAAACCTTCCAAACAGTAAGTTCAGGGCTTAGCGGAAAGAAGCTTATAGCATTACTTTTCTTTTTATCCACTTGGCAAAAACGGGGTCGGTCATTACCGTTTCTGCCCCTCGTTTCTCTATTAAATCGCGCTCCAACAGAGCCGTTTTCAGTCGGTTGATATTCGAATAACTACCTAATTTATACTCTTCGCGCACTTCAGAGAGTCCAAAATCCTTCGTAACTCCAGACGCAATGGCACGCAGGAAGTTCAACTGATACTCCGAAAGCGGTTCTATCATCTGCATAAAAAGAATTTCGTTCGTTGCCAAAAGGTCGTTCATCGCCTGCTTCACATCTTCTTCGGTTACAGTTTCTCCCTCTTCTTTCTGTGTGAATACAAGCCAAGAAAGCTGCTGAACGTATGCTGAGTAGTTCTCCGTGAACTTGCAAATGTCTTCTGCCAACGCACGACTAATCGTCCTTTTGCCGTCTGCAAAGTGGCTGACAATGTATTCCACCCAATCGACTGTTGCTATCTTATCCAATGAAATAATATCGCCAAACTGGTAGAAAGGCATACTGCGATGCAGGAATATAGCACTCATAAGGTGATGTTTGCTTCCGAAAAGACAATACAACACCTGCTTTTGGTGCTGCCATACAGTTCTCAAGCGGGCTTGTATCTGCTTGCTGTTCGCCATTTCTCCTATCTGTTGAAACTCGTCTATGCAGATAACAATGCGTTTTCCCTTCTTTATGGCAATCTTTTCAGCCATTCCCAACACCTCTTCTGGCGTATGCGTCTTGGGCGTAATGCCTAAAGAAATGGCAAAATCGGCGTTAGGTTCCGGACTGAAAGAGATTTTAGGAGTAAGCCGATAAATAAATTCCTTAGCCTCTTCAAGCCACAATTCGTGCTTCGAAGCAGTCTGTTTCAACACCTCTGCAGCCAATTTATTGTAGAAATCGTATTCGCTTTTACAACCAAATATATCCAAATAAACCGTAATAATATCTTCCTCGTCAAGCTTATTGCAGACATGCTTCACCAACGAGGTCTTTCCCAATCGCCTCGGCGACATCAATATGACGTTGATACCACCTCTGAAATTATCCAACAGACGCTTTGTTTCCTGCTCTCTTCCGATGAAATTATAATCGGAAACCGCCACTCCATAAACAAATCTCTTGCACATAATATGATGTTTTTAGTTTATCTGACGTTTGCAAATATAGCAAAAAAAAAGCAATCACACAAGTTTGTGTGATACAAACTTGTGTGATACCACCTTGTATAGCCAATATTCAAAACGTAAATTCGATACAAGAATAACGCTAATATGTTATTTATAAGATACTTAAAGAAAGAATTGATTATGTTTCGATATGCTTATAATGAGAAAGAAGTGAAGTTTTTTCGGCAAGTTCTTACACCAAATTCACGCTATTCCATGAATTAAAAGAAGCCAATAAAAGTGTAAATATTTTTCACAAGCTTATCTATTATGTAACTATCTAACCGTCAGCGTATTACAAAACCTATTGTTTTGCGTTCCAAAAGCGGCTGTTTTGCACGGTAAAAGCGTAGGTTTTGCATCGCAAAAGAGCCGCTTTCGCAACGTCAAAGCGCAGTTATCACTTTTTAACAGAATTATCTTTACAAAGCTGATGCACTTCAACAGCGATGTATGGCAAAAATAAAAAGGAGCTTTACCGCTCCTTTTTCACCATTCCCCTTGTAAAATAGAACAACGGAAGATATACCAAGACTGCCGAAACAACACCTGCTACGGCGTCTACAAGATAGTGCGCTTGAATGTAAACCGTAGCGCAGCAAAGGAAAAAGTAGAGCGGAGCGAGCACGGCAAGCAATTTGTAATTGCGCGCATGTCCTATCAAAAACATACAGATAGTGCTGATTCCGACGTGCGAACTTGGGAAAGCTGCCGTCGGACGCTCGCCTGCTGCCTTGGCATCTTCTACTAACTGGTAGAAAAAACCGTCGGTATAACCGGGGCTTGGCAAACAGTCTTGATGCAGATTGAAGTAGTCGTGCACGTTAGGAAATACGCCTGCTACTATACTCTCCATTCCTACTGCTTTATAATAGAATGTAGGACCTGCCACAGGAACGAAGATAAAGACTACATAATAAATGAAAAACGAAGCCAACATGATAAAGGCCACACGTTCGAATTCCTTGTAACGCCATATAAAAAAGTAAAATACCGTCAGCGCAATCATAGGATAATAGGCTGCATAACCCATATCGAAAAGCTCGCTGAAGACAGCATCGGGCAACTCTTTAGAGAACAGCAATGCTGGCTGATAGCCAAAAATATTTTGTTCCCACTGTGCAAACACGTGGTCGAGATTAGGCAAAAGCCTGTTGAACTCGTAAGTATCAGGATACCACCACGCAAGCAAGCCGAGCTGTGCTGCCACTCTTGCAAGGCGAGTGAAGCGACAGGGGAAGATGCGGTACACCAACCACAGTGCAGCCGTTATGGCAACGATGCGCAATCGCCCATAAATCATAGCTTCGGGCGTCTCCATTTTCGTGTAAAAAAACAGAATCAGCACGAACGTGAACACCATATAAGCTACCGCTGCCCACTCTATTGCCATCAAACCCTTTAGCGGTTTCTTCTCTATTCGGAAGAGGTCGAGTATGAATTTTACCATTTTTATCCTTAATATCAGTTATCCTTCTTTTTAAATCCAACCATTCTCTTTGTACCAATCCATCGTTTCTTTCACGCCTCGCACTAAGTCGTACTGTGGCTTATAACCGAGGTCATCGATGGTTGGCTGTATGTTGCAACGCCAATTCCGCTGCTTCAGTATTTGATACTTATCGTTGTTCAGCGGCGAAAGCTTGCCCGTTATACGGCCTAATATATCGCCAAAGAAAGTAACGATGTGCAAAAAGGCGATAGGAGCCTTTATTCTAATCCGCCAAGGTTTGCCCAATTCAGCGTGAATAAGATTGCTGAAAGTGGTGCTTTGATATACTTTTCCGTCGGTAAGGAAGTACGCCCGCCCTGTTTTCCCCCTATCAAGTGCGAGGAAAACAGCCTGCACAAGGTCTTTTACATAAACAAACGTAATGTCCTGACGCTGAAAGCCCACCGAGAAATCGGTATGTCCCTTTATCGATTTCGCCATTAGGAAATAGTCTTTCTCCCTCGGTCCGTACACACCCGTAGGACGAAGCGTTATGTAAGGCAACGTTTTTCCGTTGCAGGAAACAGTTGCCAATACCTTCTCTGCCTGCAATTTACTCTCGCCGTAAGCCGTATTGGGGCGTGGAATATCGGTTTCGTCAATGTCCTCGTAGGGCAATTGCTCGTGAATGGCACCGTAAACGCTGAGGCTTGAAACGAAAACGAAACGCTCAAGCGGCATGTTCAGCGATAAAAGCGCATTTGCAAAATGCTGCGTTCCTTGTGCATTGATGCGGAAGAAATCGTCCCTCTTCACGCATTTCGTAGCTCCTGCCGCATGCACAACGTAGTCGAAGCAGTACGGCCGTAGCTGTTTGGTAAGCCGTTCTTCCGACGAAAAGTCAAGCTCAATAAAGTTAATGCGCTCGTCTTGCAAGTATTTGCGCGACGAAGTAGCACGCATTGCTGCCCACACTTCCATGTCGTGGCGCAATGCTTCCTCAACGATGAACGAGCCAATAAAGCCCGAAGCTCCTGTTATTAATATTCTTTTTTTCATTAAAATAATGTGAAACGCTTGCAAAGATACGAACTTTTTTGTTACTTTGTAAATATAATTAAAGCGCAATTGACAATGGGAAAGGAAAAAAAGAGTAAAAGACGATTGACAAAAGCAGAACTTGCTGAACAAATAAAAGGTTTTTTCCAAACGCAACCAGACGAGACTTTTAGTTTAAAACATATATTCAAAGCCTTAAAACTAACTACGCACCCCCTTAAAATGCTTGCCATTGACGTGATGGAGGAAATGGCGTGGGACGACTATCTTGCGAAAGTCGGCGAGAATGCCTACACGCTTAACACCAAAGGACAAGTGCAAGAGGGTGTCTTTCTTAGGAAATCGAACGGTAAGAACTCTTTCCTTCCCGACGATGGCGGTACTCCTGTTTTCATTTCAGAGCGCAATTCCATGTCGGCACTCAATGGCGACAGGGTAAAAGTGCAGTTCTTTGCGCGCCGTCGCAACCATATAAAGGAGGCAATGGTTATCGAAATCCTGCAAAGGAAGAAGGAAACCTTTGTCGGAAGACTGCAAGTAGAACCCGAAATAGCTTTCCTCATAACGCAGGAAAATCTCTTTGTGCACGATATTCTTATCCCAAAGAAAGCCTTGAATGGCGGAAAGACCGACGACAGAGCCGTTGTTAGAATTACGAAATGGCCCGATGCAAACCATAAGAACCTTGTGGGCGAAGTGGTAGACATACTCGGACAGGCAGGCGACAACGATGTAGAGATGAACACTATCCTTGCGCAATACGGCTTGCCTTACAAGTATCCGAAGGCGGTGGAGGAAGCAGCAGAAAAGATTAGTGCTGAGATAACACCGCAAGACATTGCCGAACGCGAGGATTTTCGCAATATTTGGACTTGCACCATCGACCCTGAAGATGCGAAAGACTTCGACGATGCGCTCTCCATTCGTAAGTTAGAGAGTGGCTTATGGGAGGTTGGCGTCCACATTGCCGATGTTTCTCACTATGTAAAAGAGGGCGATATAATCGACAGGGAAGCACAAAAGCGTGCCACATCTATCTATCTTGTAGACCGCACCATACCGATGTTGCCCGAACGTCTTTGCAATTTAATCTGTTCGCTCCGCCCCAACGAGGATAAGTTGGCATACAGTGCCATCTTCCAATTAGACGATAATGCGGAAGTAAAGCACTTCCACTTGGCACACACCATTATAAAAAGCGACCGCCGTTATGCTTACGAAGAAGTGCAACAGCTGTTGGAAGACAACGGCGTTGTAGACGGAACGGGCGAACCAGCACCCGCTCCAGGCAAGGAAGGGTATAAGGGCGAGTATGCCGAAAAACTCATTATGCTCGACAGTTTGGCAAAGAAGCTGCGTGCAGAACGCATCAAGAAAGGTAGCGTGAAGTTCGATTCAGAAGAACTCCACTTCGATATAGACGAATACGGAAAGCCTACCCGTTGCTATTTCAAGCGTTCGAAAGACGCCAATAAGCTCATCGAAGAGTTTATGTTGCTTGCCAACAAATACGTTGCACAGCACGTAGGAAAGGTTGTACGTGGCAAGAAGGCAAAGACATTGCCCTACCGTGTGCACGACTATCCCGATCCACAGAAGTTCGAAAACCTTCGCCAGTTCTCTGCAAAGTTCGGCTACAAGCTGAAATCATCGGGCACTAAGGGCGCAACAGCGCGTGCATTGAACGCATTGATGGACGAAGTGGCGGGCAAGAGCGAGCAGAAGGTAATTCAAACTGTTGCCCTGCGCTCTATGATGAAGGCAAAATACACCACACACAACATAGGGCACTTCGGACTTGCGTTCGACTATTACACCCACTTCACATCGCCCATACGCCGTTATCCCGACACAATGGTGCACCGTTTGCTCACTCGCTACGAACAGGGAGGGCACTCTGCCAACCAAGACTACATTGAAGAGCTTTGCGAACACAGCTCGGATATGGAGCAAGTGGCACAGAATGCCGAACGCGATTCCATTAAATACAAGATGGTAGAGTTTATGGGCGACCACCTCGGCGAATGCTACGATGCCCACATCAGCGGTATTCAAAGCTATGGTATCTATGCCGAAATAGACGAAAACCACTGCGAAGGTATGATACCGATGCGCGATTTGGACGACGATTACTACGAATTCGACGAGAAAAACTATTGTCTTGTAGGGCGTCGTCGCCACCACAAGTACCAGTTGGGCGACCCTATACGCATTCAGGTGGCAAATGCGAACTTGGAACGAAAGCAGCTCGACTTTACCTTGGCTGACGACCAAAAGGACAAGACGCCCACAAGAGCACCTCTGAACACTAAATCGGGCAGACAGACAAAGGCACGAAGAAGACGCAGATAAACACGTAAATGATGATGAAACGACTCGAAATAGCAATCGTTTGCCTGCTCATAGCACTTGCTGCACAGGCGCAAGAGCAGCAATATCTTCGACTGAAGGGCTACTACCGCGTTTATCAGTCTACCAATTTTATGCTTAGCTATTTCATCGATGGTATGGTTGAAATGTATGTACCACTCGATACAACCGCCAAGAAAGCAACTTTCGTAGACCGCAAGTTTCTTGGCGAACGCCGACGAAAAGCCAAACAAGCCAATGGAGACGAAACATTTATCCGCATAAACATGCCAGCTTTAGAGTCGGTACCACTCATCGAAAGCATTAAAAGCGAGGAATATTCCACCCGAAACAATGGCGACATTTACCGCTGGGCTGACAAATGCGGCATGATAACCCTGCACAAGTTTCCCGACCAAAAGCTTGCAACCACCGGAATAACCATTAAAATGGACAATCTGACGGGGCAACGCAACCACGAAATAGAGATGAACCAACTGAAGATGTATGGCATCATTGCACGTATGACGCAGTTCGACGAGGAGGAAACCTATGCAAAACACGCAGGAACATATACCTTAAACGATTTGTTCTCGGCGCACAAGCACCAAACCTTTATGGCGCGCTATCGTGGCGAGGACGTAGACGAACAGATAGATGTATGGTCTGACTTTTACGTAATCGACCGAACCACAATATCTGAAAAGGAAATGAAGCGCATTAAGAAAGCCAAAAACAACACACTAACTTTCAATATCCCCCCTTCTGTCCCGCAGTTAGACGATAATATCTTACAGGCGTGGACACAAATGGTGGAATATTAATTTAGTTTCGTTTTGCAGCGGTCTAAAATTAAAACCGCTACCAAACAGCTTTCGCTTTTTTTGATAGCGGTTTATTTTTATTCTTACTTTTTCGGAAGTTTTTGCGAGGCTTGTTCGAGCTTTTTCTCGTCTTGGGCAACCTTGCGTTGCAGTTTCTTAATATCTTCTGCAGGCGGTAGTTCTTCAGGTTTAATGCCACGATTTCCCAACATATCGCGTACACTTTGATTGTTCTGAATATGTTCTCGAGTAATGGGTAGTTCTCCGTGCAGGTCTTTATTTTCCACGTTGTAGTTGGTCATTTCTGTAGCAAGGTTCTTAGCAGCTATCGTAAGGGTGGGCAGAAAGTCTGCCAACGGTCTGTTGGCTTTCACGCCCAACCGGTTTTTCATATCTTCGGTGGTATGTCCTCCGAAAAGTGCTGTATCGCCTTTCGAGCGTATGCGCCCAAAGCCTTTGTCATCAACGCCTCGCTGGTATATGTTCTGCGACAACTGTTTTTCTGCCATTCTCAATTTATCACGGGTCTCCAAACGAGAGAGCAGGTTTAACCGTTCTTCTATGAACTCTGCTTTCCGTGTTTGTACGGCAAAATAGCTTTGGGCAAAGGCTATTTCTTCTTTCTTTGGGTCTCCGTTTTGAGCAATAAGGTAACAAGCGTAGCGGGTAAGCATAAAGTCGGATACTTCTCGCTTTCCTCCTTTACCAATTTCTATCATTTTCGTGAGGTCACGAAAATGATCATCAACGTTGATACCTTGTGCTTTACACGAATCTACTGCTCGGTGTATGGCAACGAGAAAGTTCTCCCAGCGCACATAGCCTAATATAGTTTGTAGTTCGCGTGCAAACCATACTTCTACTTTCTCTTTTGCATCGTCGCTTTCAATATATCGGACAATACTATCGAACGATGATTTGTATTGTAGAATAATACTTTTGTCCATTATCTTTTATTAAACTGTAAAAATAACATCGAAATGGATTCCTCTCCTTATGGAGTGATAATCTCGAACAAAATTAAATGACGAGTAGTCATCGACACACTAAATTATAAGTGTGTCGATGGTAGCTTGTATGTCTTTTGCCTGCATCTGATTAATAGAGTCTTCTAAAATTACAGAAAGATTCTTTTCAATCCAAATAATTTTTGCATTGATTTCTTTATGATACTTGTATATAGCATCTGTTGTTTGTCCTCTTGACCTTGTTGCTGTAACAAGAATATCACAATCTTCTTTTTCAAAGAATTTGATATTTTCTTCTATCTCATACTTATTATCTCCTTGAGTTGTTACAGCAATGCTCTTATTGCCATAAGAAATAGTCACTCTTCTATCTTTAGTTAAAGACTGCATTTCTTCTTTACTTTTATCTAAAAGTCCTATTAAATAGTTGAGTGTAGTTGTTTTACCTGTATTGGCACGTCTGTAAAGTACTATTATTGTCTTCATAATTTTATTGTTTTAATTATAAATTAAATAAGTAAAAAATTTTTATCGTATATGGTAATTTTTATCTTGCCCTCGTACCCTCTTAAAATTGTCTTATAAGACAATTTAAATTCTCTTATAGGACAATTTTAATTCTTTTATAAGACAATTTTTAGGTTTTGCGAACCACTGATTATCAATGAGTTACAGAGGCATATTTTTTCACCCTAAAAACAAGAAAAAAGATGCGTGGAAAAAGGTGTTTCCACGCACCAAAATAAGCTTGCTTGCTTATGGGTGTTCGCTTCCGCCACCCGAACCACCGCCAGGGTTTCCACCAGAATTGCCGTCTGAAGCATTGATGATATCTTCCTGAATAGAGAAATCGAGAAGCTGTGGGGTGAGTGTGTCGCGCATCGTGGTGCTCTTGGTGAACTGTACATTCACTTTCTTAATGAGCTGTGCGCCTTTCTTCTTGGCTTCGGCTACGGTTTCGACACCTTGCGATTTTATTGTAAGTCGGAACGAACCTAAGTCGCCAAGTCGCACGCTGTTACCGTTTTCAAGTGCTTCAATAACTTCGTATTGCAGCGCATCTAACACGGCTTTCACGTCGGCACTCGATACAGTAGAACGTTTTTCCACACGCTTTACTATCTGCGCAAGTGTCATCGGTGTGCTTGGTGCCATCTGCGGATAATACTTAATTTCTGTTTTCTTCAGTGGGTTTTTCTTCCCTTGAATAATGTACTTAATCATAATCTTTTAAAATTTAAGGGTTATTTAACGATACAAAGGTACAAAATTTTGTTATAAAATAGTTATAATTCATAATTTTATTTTTACAAAAATAAAACTGTCTTGCATTGAATAATCTAAATAAAAAATGTTCGTAAACATAATATTTGCAGTGTGGGAGCAGTATTGCAAACGAAAAGCAGTATATTTGCAAGGCTATTCTTTAATAGGATAAAAACAGCGGAAAATGGAAGATAAGTGTTTTCATAGATTGCCAAATGGCAATGAGGTGGCAGCGTTGGGCAAGGCGAAAGTCTTTCCCAATCCTTTCTTTTACGAACCTTCTCCGCTTGCACGCATTGCTGCCACTTTGTTGCAACAGTCGCTCCCTGTGCTGAAAGAGGGCAAAATGTTTGGCGTTCTGATAGTGGAATACAAGGGCGAGTTAGGTTATCTGCAAGCTTATTCGGGACAATTGGAAGGTGTCAGCGACGATAGTTTCGTGCCATCTGTATTCGATTACTTGCAGCCCGATGGATATTTTAAGACGCACGAAGCTGAAATAACGGCATTAAACTGCGAAATTGAAACGTTGAAGCAGTCGGACGATTATGCAAAAGCAGTAAAAAAACTTGCTGACCTTAAAGTTGAAGCACAGAAAGTTGTGGCAGAGGCACAGCAGGCAATGGCAGTAGCGAAGCAGTTGCGCGACGAACGGCGGAAGAAAACCTTTGTTTCGGAGGACGAACAAAAGGGAATGATTCGCGAAAGTCAGTATATGAAGGCAGAATTGCATCGAACCAAGAAGCGATATGCAGCGTTGTTGGAAGCGGCAGAAGCCGAAACGGAGGAGTATAAGAAGAAAATAGCGCAGCTGAAGAATATTCGTAAACGTAAGTCTGACGAACTTCAACGTTGGCTTTTCTCGCAATTCACTTTCTTGAATGCAAAGGGCGAGCGTAGCGACTTGCTGTCTATCTTCCGCAATTACTATTTGCAACATAGTCCGCAGTCGGTACTAGCCACGCATTTTGCCACTATGGGAGAACAGGCAACGCTGTTTCCACCTTCTGGAACGGGCGAGTGTTGCGAACCAAAACTGCTTCAATACGCTTTTTCGCACGGTATGCGCCCTGTGGAAATGGCAATGTTCTGGTGGGGAGAGCCGCCGAAAACCGAGATACGGCAGCATGGACAATTCTATCCAGCGTGTAATGGAAAGTGCAAACCTCTACTGACGTGGATATTAAAAGGTATGAATGTGGCTGTCAATGCGTTGGAAACGGAAAGCGAACAAAGTATAGATATTGTTTACGAAGACTCCGATTTGGCAGTTATAGTGAAGCCAAGCGGTATGCTCACCGTGCTTGGGCGCAGCAACCGACAGTCTGTTGAAACCATCTTGCGCCAACGATGGAACGACAACGATACACCTATCATCGTGCATCGTCTTGATATGGCAACCAGCGGATTGCTTGTGGTGGCACGAAACAAACAAGCACACAAGCATCTGCAGGCGCAATTCAAGGCAAAAACAGTTAAGAAACGTTATGTAGCCTTACTGTCTACCGAGTTGTTAGACAGGGTTGAATTACCCAAAGAAGGTACTATTTCGTTACCATTGTGTGCCGATGTACTCGACCGACCGCGCCAAATTGTAGATAGAAACAAAGGAAAAGCAGCCATTACACATTATAAAATAATAGGAAAAACGCTTTTGGCAGACAGTCGTTATATCGAGGCAGTAAAGGTGGAACTATGTCCTATAACAGGGCGCACACACCAATTGCGAGTCCACTGTGCACACCCTGAAGGTTTGGCGTGCCCCATTCTTGGCGATACGCTATACGGAAAACGTGCAGACAGACTCTACTTGCACGCCGAATATCTTGAATTTACATACCCAACTACGGGAAAACGCATTCGTTTCGAGAAGAAAATATAAGGTAATGGTTCGTATTCAATAGAAGCTTATTGGTAGAAACGACTTTTCGTTTTATTGTTGAAAAGTAGGCATTGAGAATTTTCAAATGTGGATAACTTTATGGATAACTCGGTTAATAACTTTAAAATAACCTCCGACTTATCCACAACAAACAAGACCGAACAAAGTTATAGAGGATAAACACAGAGTTATTAACGTGCTTTTATAGAAGTTTTACACAGCTTTTGTAAGATAAAAGATATAAACTTATTATCTTTGCAGGATAGAGTGGAAATGTGGATAACTGCTAATATAGGTTGAATATCAATAAGAAAGCAAAGCATAGAGGTGTGGATAACTTTTATTCACGGGTTGATAACCAAATATGCAAGGAATTGATAAAAAACTTATAAACGCTATCCACAGCCCATCATACTACTATTTTCTTTTTTCTTTTAAAAAGAATAAATAAGAATATAATGTAACGAACAAGAAAAATGGGGAATAAGATGAAAAAGTTAAAGTTTTATATAGCGTCTGTTTTATTGTTGCTTTCTGTATCAGCTTCGGCACAATGCTCGTTTCGCAATACGGCTTTCAATGATGGTGAATACTTGAATTATAACCTTTACTTTAACTGGAAGTTTGTTTGGGTGAAGGTAGGAACAGCCTCATGGTACACCGTTTCATCTATTTACGAAGGCACACCTGCCTATCGTGCCTCGCTTACAACACGTGGAAACGGAAAGTTGGACAACTATTTCATAATGCGAGATACACTGCTTTGTTACAATACAAAGGACTTGGCACCGCTTTATTATCGCAAAGGTGCAAAGGAAGGAAAGCGATATACGGTAGACGAAGTGTTCTATTCTTATCCGAATGGGAAGGTTCAGACAAAACAACACCGAATAGACAACGATGGGGAACAACATTGGAAAACCAGTTCGCAAAAGGAATGTGTTTACGATATGATGAGTATTTTCCTGCGTGCACGCAGTTTTAATCCTGCAAGTTGGAAGAAAGGATATGTTGTAGACTTCCCATTGATAGGTGGAAAAACTCTGTTGCCGGCACGAATAATATATAATGGTAAGAAAACAATAAAGGCTGACAACGATAAAAAATATCGTTGTTTGGAGCTTGCTTACTATGAAAAGGAAGACGGAAAGTGGCGCAACCTTGCCAATTTCTTTGTTACCGACGACGACAACCATATTCCTATTCGTTTAGATATGAATTTAAAGTTTGGTTCTGCCAAGGCTTTTCTTATATCAATGAAGGGAATACGCCACAAAATAGCATCGCAAGTGAGTTGAAAATACTTTTTCGTCGAAAAGAATAAGCGAAGTGGTCGAAAATAATTTTCGACCTTTTTATATTATAGTTATCTTTGCAGCAAAATAAAAAACAACGAACAATGAGGATAAAGAAAACATTACTGACATTGGCATTGGTGTGGATAAGCACAGCTATGAATGCCCAAACAACAACAATTACAGGCGAATTGCTTGATTCGCTTACGCGTGAAAGCGAACCGTTTGCTACCATTCGTGTGTTCAAAGGTGGAAAAATGGACAAGCCTGTTGCCATGTCTGTTACCGACGACGATGGTAAAATATTGCAGAAAGTGGACGGAACGGGCAACTTTACTGTTACAATCAGTTCTATGGGACGTAAGATGATAACACGAAAAGTACACCTTAGTGCTGCAAATCCTACTTTAAGTCTTGGCACTATCTTGGTGCAAGACGATGCAAAGATGATGAAAGGTGTGGAAGTAGTAGCACAAAAGCCACTCGTAAAGATGGAAACCGACAAGATGAGCTACGATGTTGAGAGCGATGTAGATGCTAAATCGAACACCGTACTTGATATGTTGCGCAAGGTTCCAATGGTAACGGTAGACGGACAAGACAATATTACCGTGAACGGACAAGGCTCTTTCAAAGTCTATGTAGACGGAAAGCCGAACGTAATGTTCTCTGCCAATCCTTCGCAGATATTTAAATCTATGCCTGCTTCGTCGGTAAAATCAATAGAAGTTGTTACCAATCCTGGTGCAAAATACGATGCTGAGGGTGTTGGTGGTGTGCTGAACATCGTTATGAACAAAACTACTGGAACTCAACAGAAAATGAATGGTTACAACGGAAATGCGAGTGCGATGGTAAGCAACTTTGGTTGGCGTGGCTCTATGTTTGTCAGCGGACAGCAAGGAAAACTCACTTACAGTATCAATGCGATGCACAACCATATGGAAACCAATGATGCAGAAATTACAAACGAACGTACTTCTACCGATGGAACAAAGATGTATTCGTTCCAAAAGAGTAGGACAAAGGTGCCTTTCAATATGGCTAACATCAGTTTAGGCTACGAATTGGATTCTATGAGCAACATTGGTGCTTCTATCGGATTAATGGATTACAGTATAAAAACTACGGGACACCCTATTACAACCTTCTCAGGTGGAAAGTTTGGCAGCGGTTTCTCGTATGGCAACGACATGATGTCGCTCAATAAAAGTACTTCTTTCAATGGAAACGTAGACTATCAACGCTTCCTGAACAGCGAGCGAACAAGCAACATTACTTTGAGTTATTTGTTCACAACAGCTCCTGCAGCAACCGAAAGTCGCAACATTTACGACCCATTGCCAGCAGGAATACCCCTTAAACTGAACAATCTCTACTCTGATGCAGATACGCGTGGCACAGAACACACGTTCCAAGCCGACTATACAACGCCGTTGTCGAAAAACCAAACACTTAATGCTGGTGCCAAATTCATTGGTCGCAGAAACATTTCCGACTCTAAATTCTATAACATTATAGACGGTAAGGAAGTCTTCGATACCAACAACAGTGTGAATTACAAAAACAAACAAAGCATCTTAGCTTCGTACATAGAGTATAAACTCACGTTGGGAAAGTTTAGCGCAAAGGCTGGTACACGCTACGAACATACATGGGAGAACGTCGAATTCATACTTGGAAAGGGCGATAACTTCAAGAAGAACTATGGCAATCTGGTTCCTTCGGCAAGCTTCACTTACAACATCGGAGCTGCGGTGAATGTCGGCGTGAACTACAACATGCGCATATTGCGCCCTGGAATTTCGTTCCTCAACCCTTACATCGACCGTTCTACACCGACTGTACTCAGCTATGGTAATCCAAACCTCGATGTGGAAGAGAGCCACAACGTTAGTCTTGTGTTCAATGCTTTTACTCCGAAGTTCATGATAAACCTTACTTTGGGCGAAGCATTTGCGAACAACCAGATAGAACAGTATTCGTTTATGGACGCCAACGGCATATTGAACACTACCTACGGCAACATTGTGCGCAGCCGATGGACCAACTTCAACACGTTCATAAACTATTCCCTGACGCCCAATACACGCATATTCCTTAACGGTGGCTTCGATTACGGCGACATGCGTTCCGACAAGCTCAGCCAGAAGAAGCACGCCTGGCAGGCAACGGCATTCATAGGGCTGCAGCAAACCTTGCCTTGGAACGTGAAGATGAGCATATACACAGGCGGAATGACGAAGCGACACACCCTGCAGGGATACGGCAACGGCTTCAGCATGATAAACATTGCATTGGCAAAAGACTTCTTCAACGAGAAGCTGAACGTAAGTCTGAACTACTTTACGCCATTCTCCGGAAAGATAAGGCAAGACCAATACAGCGCGGGTGCCGACTTTACACAACGCACAAACATGGTCATATCCGTTCAGCAAGTAGGTTTAACCCTTACATGGAACTTCGGTAACACCAAGAAACAGTTCCAAACAAATAAGAGTAATATATCTAACGACTTCCAAGAAAAGAAAAACGACAACCAAGTAGGTGGAGTTGGCACTGGAATAGGTATGTAGTTTTCCATTTAATTTTGACTTTTAAGTCAATATAATAACTGATACAAACAAATATGGCGTCATATCCCAGAGGATATGACGCCATATTTGTTTTCAATATATTGCTGTCCGGTAAACCTTTTCCACATATAAAAGTTAAGGGCTAAAATCCGTATTTGGATTTCAGCCCTTTTTGTTACTTTTGTTTCTGCGATAAAACTTCAATAACATGGGCAAAAGTACACATTTTATCGGACAGCCGGTCTATAATCAGGTAATAAAATTACTCGATAAGCAACAAATCAAGCAAATCAGCCTTGAAACACCCCGAAGTGAAGCTTATGTGAAGCGTCTTGATGGGTGGACTCACCTTGTCATAATGCTTTTCGGTGTTCTCAAACACTTTGATTCTCTTCGGGAAGTGGAGATAGGCATGAAGGCTGAAGTAAACAAACTGCATCATCTTGGCATCGACTATGTCGTCCGTCGTAGTACGCTTGCTGATGCCAACAAGCGTCGCCCACAAGAGTTCTTTGCAAGCGTTTATGCGTACCTCTTAGAGCGTTATGGTTCTTTTTTATCGGACAGCCGCCCTAAAGGTGAACAGAAGACATGGGAAAAGCTTCTGTATATGATGGATTCAACTACGATTACCCTTTTTGACAACATACTCAAGGGTGTAGGCAGACACCCCAAGAGTGGTAAGAAGAAAGGCGGTATGAAGGTTCATACGGTGATGAAGTATCATGTTGGCGTTC